>BNJS01001411.1_pt1 | contig 289419 bp, 347 predicted proteins | sample 8540461 | NCBI WGS metagenome assembly BNJS01 (sample SAMD00202454, study PRJDB9452) | human saliva metagenome | isolation source: human saliva | place: Japan
CGGTTACTGATTTTACAAAATTCTTGAAAACTAAAGTTTATAAAGATGCTCCTCTGGGAAGAAATTCGAGACTAGATGCCATAGAATGTGGATTTCGGTATCCCGGATCCTGATGAAGAGCCACCTTCTCGTTCCTTCCGTTCTGGCGTACGCGCCATGGAGATGTGACCAAATCCCTTACGACATACTCTAATCATTAAACCAAAACCGCAAAATAATTTTCATGTGTAAGAAAAGAATCTTATTCTTCCTTCAGTTTCTGCTTTAATTTTAACAAATTGTAAAACCTATTTATAAAAAATATGAATATAGAACCAAAGCGCTTTAGAAAAACTTCTGATGGGGTCTATATGCAAAATAGAAACCTCAAAGGAACATAGTTGACTAGTTCTTCGACAAAGGAAATACGATTACGGTGGCTTCTTCATGGGGAGACTAGCACAGAACTATAGAAACAAGGGCAGAAGCAAGGACAATATGCCACCACTGATGGAATTATCTTCCCACCAGGTGATTAAGACATGATCAAGGTGGCTGACCCACCTAGAGACAAGGAATGGGCGACCAGAATTCGTTGATGATGAAAAAAACCAGTTTGAACACAGAGAAGGTTTTCCCTTTCTGTAGATTCTAGCTAACTACAACAGTTCTCAGTTCACTTCTACATCACAGAAGTGGCTACATGGCTCAGATGGAAGATACTATTTTCCAGAAGAAGTAATCAGCGGTCTAGAAACTTCCTCAGATGCTATCGCCAACGGTAGAAAAAGGAGCTCAAGACAAACGAAAGAAGATGCCGTAATCAAAAGGTGAAATCTTCACTAAAGGTGACAGCTACAAATCTTAGCAGTGCAGCTAAAATCTTAATGAAGGTAAAAATAAATCAAGAAAAAAAAACAAACAAAACCAAGAGGAGAAAATTCCTTCTCCTAAAGAAGGAATGCAACAAGACTCCATCTGGTTTTGTTCTGTAAAATAACAGAAACAGGGAGCGAAACAGCCTCAGAGATGGTTTCTATTTCACCACTGTAGGAAGACTGGTGAAATGGACCGGGTTTGACAACTCTTTCAGAGAGGAGAACCAAATGCGAAATTCCCTGTGGCGGTTAGTCCAAGTGATTAAAGGCTGGGACAGAGGGTGTGCTTCTAAAGGCGTGCAGCTACTCTGTCCCGCTAGACTGGGCTGCAGGAACAAGGCGCTGGCAGTGTGATTCCACCTAACAGCAGTGATTTTCGATGTGGAATTAATAAAAACCAAAATAGATTTTTAATAAAAACAGACCCCAAAAGAGGTTCGTTTTTTATTTTTAATATTCCTATAGAAAATTTAATCCTGTGAATCAACATCAATCATCAGATTATTGTTATTTTTTGTTTTTCTTTGTGTATCCTCATTGTCAGTTCCACATTATTACTAGCTTTTATGTTTTTCATATTCAATGTAATTTTCTGCTTAAGTTATCTCCAACAAAAAATATAGATAATCCTATTTTGACTGTTCATATGTTTATCTTATTTCATCATATCATTAATTACTCCGTATTTGTATGAATATTTAATCATAAATATATGTATATTCTTTTTATTAAAAATAGCTATCAAACCTTATTCTAAAATAGAAAAATAATTCCCTTACCAGGCCGGAGACTTTGATAATGTGGGACTTCTCTTGCGGAAGTCAGGCAGAAATCACAGGCGTTTTAGTCTGTCACGATGCCCAACCGGAAGCGTGGGAAGCTATGCAAAAAACGCAAATGTGATTTTGACCTAATCAATTATTTTTTCAAGTTAAAGTCCATCACTGGCAAAATTATGTGAAAAAGCCTCACAAAGCAATAGAAAACAAAATCGCCATCATCGCCCCTGCACTGCACTGGACAGTCATTGACTGATTGTGAATCACAGAGATTTGCGAAATTAGGTTTTAGACCAGCTCAAAATTTTGGAAGGTACAAAATCTTTTAGCCTAATCCTTGTGTTCCTGTGGATTGTGCCGAGCAGGTTAAAGGCTCTTTTTGAGGCTGGTGCAGGAAACATTGGTTTTATGACAGATACCCAGTTTCAACATCGGTGGCGGGGAACTCACGCCCGATGAATGGATTCTAATCCATTTTTGGGCAAAAGACTGAGCTAGAAAAAGTCAATAAATTAAGCTTTCATGATTTTGAAAATTCAAAAAATCAGATTATTTCCGCTATGAAATTTGCCCATCTTACGAGAAGTTATACAAATCCTATGTATTAAAAGCAGCCAATATTCAACAGGAATATTTGGCCAGGAGTGCCGAAATGGAGGAAAAAAATTCCTGAATTTCAGCCAGAAAAAAATTTGATTTAAAATCATCCACGCCACAGCAGTTTACTAATAAAAGATAAAAGTGGCTGTTTTAGGCGCTGTGGAGCCAACAGATAAAATGCCTACCAAACCATTACTGACGCCTGCCTGACCTGAATATGAAATATCTGCGATTTTTCACAGCTGAAATAGAATTTTATATGTGTGATATCAGGGCATTTGAGTCAAGAACAGTTGTAGTTCAACAATTATAGCAAATTTTATCGGAAAAATTCACTACGTTTGCAGTTTCAAAAGATCAAACGTGGTGCCAGCCTATGGGGTGGCTTCTTATAAGTTGTAGTACAAGAAAATGTAGAAATCTCTGACTAGAAAATTGGAGCTCTTGCCTTGGCCTGCATTATATAGATTCTAGGTTGGATGAATCCACGCAGTACCAGAGGCGAATTGCCGATGAGAGTGGAGGTTGCAGAATGAAATAAGAAGGAAGTTGAATAAAGGCTGTCTAAAATAGGCGGAAATCAGCAGATTGCATGGAGAAATCAACAGCAAAGAAGAGGCTATGATGTTTTCAAGACAATGATAGATAAATACAAAACACAGCAGGATAATGTAAACAACGAAATTTGAAGCATTATCAAAAATTGGATACAAAATTAAATACAATTGGCTCGAAGAGAATAAGAATTTGAGCAAAAATTTCTCATACAAAAACGGGGATTCTGAGCAATAAAGCAGAAATTAGAAGGTGGGAATCGTTTTGAACTTTAAAATCTGAGCTTGATGGGCTTATGGCAGAAACTCAAAGAGAGAATTTTTGGTGAAAAATCTGAAAATTCATAGCGCTAATCGACGAAGGCTGCTTTTCTTCTTATAAAGAATCAGAAACAATTCTTCAGCCAGGCTTGCTGTGGTAGGTATAGAAAGAGGCTAGCGCCGAAAGGGTCTTACTTCACGATTCCTGTTCAGAAATTAGTAGAAATGGCGCAGAGAAAGAAAATCATCATCAGTAAGACACAGTGGAAAATCCTAGTAGATGGCAGTAGACGACTCGTAAGTGGGAAAATGCAAAATGGAAGAAATCATCAAATTCTAATAAAAAGAACCAGAGATTTCTCAGGTTTTTATTTAACCTAAAGAGGCTGCGGCCTTGATGTCAGAATAGTCTATTCTTTAAGGCTTTGGAATTTTCCTTTGTGGATTTTTTCCTAAAATCTTGTGTCCTTAATGAAGCTACATGAATGTTTATTCCTTGAGTCTATAATGATTGCCCCAGTCCTGCCTTACATATATAGGAAATGGATCTTCCGTATTACAGACCAAAATACACGCATCCACACTGGACACAGATATTCCTTTATTCCCAGAGAATACATACTGCTGAAAGAGTTCCGTCGTGAGTCTTTAGGTAGATTTTTTCTCAGTTTGGGAAGCTGGTTTCAATGTAAAGTTCATGCTGAGTGTTTCTTCTTTTCTGCCTTTCATTTCATATATTTCTAAATGAAAATCAGCTCCTGGATTTTTAATAAATCAAGATATACGTTCTCCTTGAAATCTGCAAATCCAACAACACAAAAGCCTTTAAAGGAATAATTTATAGTATTATTTAACTTTTTGGAAGGTCAAGCTCTCTGATTATACAAGAAATAATATTTTCCACAGTGTCCAGATTTTTTCATCAAGAAATCCATATAGATTAGCGATGAATTTGGCGTTCTAAATAACGGCAGCAGTCCTAAAAATATAAATCTTCTGGTTTCAGGCCGACTGTAAAACTTTTTGCCAAATGCTCTCTTCGCCTGAAACCAAAGAATCTACGAAATCAATGTTTTAGAAAGCGTCTGAATATTGGTCGTTCGAATGAGCTGAAATAGTTTTCCTTTCTTTATTTTTATCTAAATAGTATGGTTTTTGAACAGCTATCGGCAGAAAGGAATCCTCCAAATCAGGCGCTTGGGTCTAGATTGATATTTAAAAATCAACAAATTTTCTATAAACCTCACATTTCATACTGATAGTGAAAAATTTTAAAACATTTTTCCCTAAAATCCTACTCCATTTTATATCAAAATTCCTTTCATTTATCCATTTATTTTATATTCCAGCAAATCAAATTTCTACATCAAAAACACCATAAGTGAAATAAAGAAATCCAGTCGCCAAGGTTGATGTAGAATAAGACTATTTTTATCCAAATCAAAACCATCGACAGGTAAGGTGCCCAAAAACAATAATCTACACCTTTTCTGTTTTAGTTTTTTCATACTACGTAAAAGTCAGGAAATTCCTTGTCTTCCTTAAAAACTGCTTGTCTTACTCGCCTGAAATCAATTTGTTTTTCAGTACTGAAAGATATACCATCAGCCTCATCGCGATATCTGGGTGAAACCACTTGAAAAAGCCAGCGAGGAGACAAGTTGGTAAAAGCTTTTCATTCTCTTGTATCCCTTGTCCCCTAGGGCCTAAGCCATCTCATAGGCAAGGAAATTTTCCCATCAATCTCAAATATTATTCCTCAAAAGCCGAATTCCCAAGCTCTTTGGAAATGGTCTTTCATCCACAAATCACTTGGTTTCCCGAAAAATAAATATCTATTCCCGCTGTCTCTTTCAGTTCTGTGATTTTTCCCAAAACTCTTATAAAACCCTTAGGAACTACATAGTCCCTCATTGCAAAATCAGATAAATCTCCATCAGGAACAGCACCACAACAGTCATGCTTCCTCCTCCTCCAGCACTTCACAGAGCACTCCTCCGGGGTTTGCTCTCAGCAGGCCTTGGAAAGTGCCCAAAATGCTAGTCCTGATGCAGAGAGTAATTTTCTTATCAATTTTCTAAATTTATCTTTTAGCATGATGTGTTTTCTTTTCTATTCTAAAACTCAAATTCATGGAACAGCTACTGATCTTCCATCAGCATTCTGTAACCTACAATAACTCATATGCATTCCTCCTATTTTATAGCACCATACATATTTCAGACCTTCATCCGCCTGTACCGTTTAGCAAGTTTGGGTAGTTCCTCATATGCTTTATAGAAATTCCTACATCAGTGTTTCTTCAATCACAAAAACTGCATTTCCTTTCCTCATCCTCTTCTTTTGGCTATTCTACCTGCCTTTACATGGGTAAGCTTTCAATTTTGGAAAGGATTTTCCAGCTTCTTGTTTGTAATTAAATTTTTATTTAATTATTCTAGTATCATATCATAAACCATTCTCCATAGAATTTTCGGTTTCGTGGAGTTCACGTCTCCTAACTTGCACTTGGCTCAGCAGTCTTTTCTGATTTATCCAGCGATTTCGTAGGAGCATATTTTTTAAAGTAGGCCCAGTAATCACAATGAATATTTATACTGCCTTCACTCCAATTCTTTTCCCTAAATCCTTATGAGGAGAGGCGCATTCCTGTCAGTCCATGGTCCCATTCATCTACAATCTCTTCTTTCCTGACCAGCTTTGGGGTCATAAGTCAAACACCATTCCGTTCTTTTCTAAATTTATTAATATCATCTATCAGTTTTTCCCTTTATCGTTACAAAAAGTTTGTAGGAATGCCAGTATATATTCTTACATTTTCATCATATCCGTATTAGAATATACAGTCTCAAAAGTAAAATTTAGTTACCTAATCCTTAGAGAGCAAAGATAGTGATTTTAATGTTATTAAAATTCTGCCTTTGCCCTTATCTTTTTGGTCTGGCACGCAGGGGCGTGTTTTTATCTGGGTGAGGATAAATCAGATAGATTTGGATTAATTTATTCAAGAAAATGGAAATTCATTGTGAAATTTTCAATAAAATACACTTGTGTATTAAGATACAACATCTATAGTAAGTCTTGTAATAGATGTTGCATTCTAATACATCTTGTGCAGGTCTTGCAGAGACATCGTGTAGAGCACCATAAGACCTCTGCAAAAATTTCCTATCTTGTGCAGGGTTTTCCCTCCAGTGGTTTTTCGAAAAAAAAACATATCTTGTATTAGAATATAAGATGTAATTTATAAATCTTTTTCATGATGAAAATTTAATAAACCATGATTTTTTAAATAAAATACATTTCAACTGAGTTTTCCCTAATGAAGTTTTGATGCTTCCCTCAGCTCGGATGGAATAAAAAGATTATAAGTACTGTAAAAATAGATAATTACTTAAATTAGACCAATCTAGAATTTATATATTTGTCGAATTAAAATTAGCAAGAAAGATACAGATGTTCAATGCTGTTTACACGAAATCACCGGCGGAGCTTAGGGACTGCCAATACCTGATCATCCATAATAACAAAATAGTAGTAGACCAGCCGTCTATAGTGTGGCTATAGAGCTTCTACGGACAAAGTAATCGCCATGAGGGACAAAGGCCGAAAACACATACAGGAAGACATGAGACCTCAAAACCGATACATACTGAAAGATGGCATGATTGCCGACTTCAACGCTCGGAACATATGATAAAGGAGTTTGTCGAGATTCCTGGGATTAAAGGAAAGGTTTTCCAGCCTGCATGAGGGTGTAGTCTGCATTCCGTCTGGCATCACAGAGTGGAGCGTAATGGGCGGTGAGACTCTTTGCAGAAAGTTCACATAGTGAGACTTATCTACGAACCTATGGCAGCTACAATGGGTGTAGGGATGAATGTCAAAGCAGAAGGAAATAATGATTATTGATATAGGCAGAGACTACAAGTTGCTGTGGTTGCACTTGGCGGGATTGTCTGCGATAAAATCGGTAAAGATTGCAGGAACCAATTTACAGATGATATGGCATGTATTTGAGGAGCCTCATCCCTTAATCTCTTATGTAGGTGATAAAACCACTGAAAGAATAAAAATAGAAGTAAGTTCTATAGAAAGAGCTGGATATAGAAGTAGATGATGTTCCTGTGCAAAGAGGCGTGATTTGATTACAGGAAAGCCAAAGGTAATGATTGGTTATAAAGAAATCGCTCATGCTCTTAATGCTCTATTTCAGAATAAGTTCTATAATGGAAACTCTTTCTATGACTCATAGAACTGGCGGATATCCTATAAAACGGAATCTATCTTTTGCCGCAGAGTGGGCGGTACCATGCTCAGAGTCTGAGTGACAGAATTCCATAGCGGAACCCTGTATTCGTGGCAGACCCTCTAAAAGCGGTGGTAAGAGACAAGATAGCGCTGAAAATATAGATAATTTAATTTTCTTGATTAAATAGGCCAGGCAGAATGTACTGCCATGATTTCTTTCAGAATGGTTTAGCAACTTTTTGTCTTTTTGGAACTTATTGCGGTGGTTCTTGTTTTAAAGAACTCTATACACAACATTCTTTTATTGCAGCACAGGCAGCGTTTAATTCTTGGGTTTCAGGATGCACTAGATGGAAAGGACGGTGCATCTAAAAGCTGAGCAAATGCAATGAAGACCTAGATTTTAAAATAAAGCAGTGGAACAACTCTATGGAACAGATTCTATAGCTGTTGCCAAGGTTTCAGTAGTGAAGATACATTTAGTACTCAGGGCAGGTTTATACAATTATAGATGCAGAAATAGTTCAGAACAGCATCCAATAGAAATAATAATTATTCACAATCAACAGAGGAAGAAAACAAGGAAGTAGGAACCAAAAATGGGTGCAGTTGCACCTCAAGGAATTACAGGAATGTTATTAATACAACGAGACAATTATGCTCTAGTGCAGTCTGTAATAAGCACAAATAATAATAGAAGTAAATACTGCGCTTAAGGGTCCGAATATTTGGAACGCTTTCTTGGAAAGGCGAAGATGCAAGAGTGATGAAACCTCTGATATCCCAAAATATATTCCCATAAAAGTAAATGATACAAAGTGGTTACAGACAGGAAATCTTCTATTTTCCAAAAGGTGATGTCAAGGGCGACAGCAGGTTATAAATGGAATACTAAAACAGGCTATTCAGGATATATGATTGACTGACAGAAACGGACAACCACAAGGAAAGGTCTTCATCATTAAAATTTGAAGAAAATGGGTGGGAGAAATACAAGAGTTTGAAACAGCTGAAAAAAATGGTGTGCAGGAATACTAGCTAACAGAATTTTATTCATTATAATGCTACTGAGTATTACAAATTTTTTGTTGAATAAGTTATCTACTCTTTGGAAAATACAGCCCAGTGGTATTTCCTGTGCTTGCGATATTTTATCTTTATCAGACAAGTTTCAGTTCTTGGGAATGAAGTTTCCTACTGGGGCTAAAGGGATAAATGTGTTTCAGGAACTGGGATCAATGCCTTTGCGACTACTTTATAACATACAGACATGCCTTTCGGACTTCTACTGAGTCTGAGCAGGATGTTTTCGTTTCAGTGAATTTGCAGTGGCATCAAGTTTTCAAGTTCACTGTAACCTGCTGATACACCAATTCTTGGCTCAGAACATAGAATATTTCAAATTCAGTCAATATTTTTGGATATACTTTTTGAATGTGCTGATTATATCTGCATGTTTATTTTATTTTATGTTTTAGTGTTTAGATTAAACGATTTACAGAGCCATATTTCAAAAATATACTCATTCTTTGGTTATTGCTGCCAATTTTTGTGCTTAGGGCAAGCTTTAACCACAATACACAGATAGATACGCCCTCAATTACACAAATACATCTATTAAAATAGAATATATTATTCCACAGCGAGGAACTATTTTGACCAGAAATTCAAAATGTTAGTAAGCAATAGCCTGCTAACTTTGAAATTTCTATACTAAGGCTCTTATGAGAACCTGATTTTATTACGCTTGGGTTTTGTAACTTGTTGAAATAACACGAAGATTTAATAAAAGAATAAAAGTAAGAGCTGGATAAGTATTTTTTCTCGTTCGTCCTATTACTTTGTTAAAGATTTAAGCAGGAGAGAAGATGTGGCGAGTTCAGAATTATCTTGTCCAGCTTTTCTATTGTTTCCAGACCCATGGAGAAGTGCTGTTTCTACTGAGGGCAATCTTTTAGGATATGCAAATCAGGTTAATGAAGCCTATATCAAAGAGATTCGCTCTATTATTTCCTAGCGATATAAGCGGGGATAGGCGGAATAGAAGAAGCCTATGAAAGGAACTCCGCGGAGAAAAAGGAATAGAATACATCAAAAGATATCAAACTCACTGGTAACCAGGTCTTATAAAATGGCAATTGGATGAAATTAAAGTTTCAGGTAAAGATTTAACGCGCCACTATGGCTTCCAGTTGTAGAGATATGAAGAGAGATGTCGTGAATAAAGAGGTATTAGTATTGTAGACCCTAAATGGAGATACTCGCTTTATGACAGGTCCAGCAGATATAGACCTAATCTTTTCTGAGTCGAATGGTCAAAATATTTCCACAAGACTTCAAGGTGGATAGTATGAATAAACCTATACGTGAGTCTATTCAGGCTCTATCATGAGTTCTGCTAAACTCAACAGCTTTGGCAGATGCAGATAGAGATGATGACAGCGAAATCGTTTTCCATGTGGCAGTGGTTTACAATGTTTTCCAGGGGTAAGTCAAAGGACATGTGAACACCGGTGATTCCATCTCATGAGTTTTCAATGTATTGCTTTCATGCAACACTTGTATGCTTAACAAATATAAAGGCAAGTAAAGTATATGAACGAATGGTAAAATCATGCATAGTTTCAGAATAGGGCAGAATGCCATGAATAACTGACTTGGCGGTAGGAGTAAAAGGTTGATACCCGATGGTAAATTCTATGGCACTGGAAAATTGAAACCTATATGAGCTATCTTTACAAAATGGAATGGGGCAGAAATCTTGCTTACACCGCTGAATTAATGATTTACGGCTTCTCATAGCCAATAGAGGCTGGTGTTATATATCCGTAAAACAATTGATGGAAAGCCTAATCCAGGGCAAGAGGTTTAAAGAAAAAAAACACTTCTCTAGTAGAGCCCTCGCCTTTGATGCAGTGATAAAAAGGAATGGAGGCCGTAGTTCTAAACTGGAACAGGGCGTAAACCCAGGAAGTAAGATTTTACAATTGGCTAAAACAGGAACAGCACTTAGGTGCCTCAGGGACAGGATAATTCTATCTGCGATGATGGCCCAAGAAACCCTAAAATATTAGTAGCTACTGTGATGGAACATGCTGGCTTCAGGGGCACCATGAGGCCTGCTTGCACAGTGTGCCAAAAAATATCTTTTCGGAGGATTAAAGAAGACATCTTTATAAAAGATGGTGAATACTGATTTATGGGAGAGCTAAAAAAGCAGTGGAATGTCTATCTAAAACGTGTCGGTAAAATATAGAAGAACCGAAGAAGGACGGCGCTAGTTAAAAACTTCAAGACAGCTTGAAAGTCTTGAATGAAATAATAAAGAATATGACACAAAGAAAATAACCTTAAATGAAAAGGGCTGACAAGTTAGACAAGATAGGTTTTTGGATATGTATTGCTTATAGTTTCTTTTGGAATGTAATATATACAGCGTGGATGCCGATATGGTATCAAACAAGCTGTTTAGTTGGATATCACTGAGTAATTTATATTGGCAATTCTTTTATGAATAGCGTATATTTCAGAGTTTGGCACTTCTTACCCTCTTTTAAAATTAATTGCTTTTACTGGGCTTTTCCCTTCGGAAAAGGGTAAATGGGCAGAAAAACTGGTATATTTTTGGACCATTAAGCCTTCAGCCAGTGGAATTCGTGAAAATAAATTATCTCACTTATCTTTGAAAGCTACTTATGCCAGGAAATACTGAGTTCTTCAAAAGAAAATCCTTTATTTTCATGGGCTTTTATGGCTGTTCCATAGGCTTTGGTGCTGCTGGCCGGATGTAGATTTCACTCCTTGGTTTTTATGGTTCTTTGTTATCTCTACTAGGAGGGACTTGGTAGCTGGCTTTTGTGGCAGGTTTCTTGTGGTGGGGAGTTTTCTTAGTCTCTTTTGGTGGTTGGTCAGTTTGTATTTGTTGGTGTGACATGTGTAGGACACCCCAGGCTGTGTTAGGTTTATTTTACCAAGCTGGAATATAGCCAGTATTGCCAGGTCTTACTAGTAGTTTTAGCTGATTTTGGGGCTTAGTTTTGGGTGCTCCCAAAGTAATGGAAACTTCATCAGAGAGAAAGATGAAATTCTCTTTTAAAATTGAAAAAGCATTTAGAAAAACAGCGGGATATAGTCTACTTTATTCTAAAACAGCAATAGGCTCAGGCGGGCTTTTGGGTAAAGGATATCAGGAAGGTTCTGTCACAGGGCATTTCATTGCTGAGCATGACAGACTATATGTACATGCAGTAGAGCGAGGAATGGGGCTTTGTAGGGAGAGTGCCATATTGGTGCTTTTATGCAATCTATATCGGAAGGTCTCTTTCTTGCCGAACGACAGAAAAACACCTTTGGCAGGGTCTTTGGTTACTAACGCTTTTGCCTCCACTGCTGATGCATTTTCTTCCATCAATATAGAAACTGTAGTTGGGGCTTTTCCCTACAGTGGAGTATTCCCTTTGCCATGTTTAGCTATGGAGAAGCTCTCTGCTGGCATTTTCTATGACTGGCATTTCTTTGCAGCCTAAACAGCCAGATAAAGAGTTTTATATAACTTCCGAAGTATAAATGTTTTATATATTGCAAAAACATTATTATATTTACACTAGTGTTACTATTTTGGGAAGAGTGAATTTTAAGTGCATTTTTCTCCTCCTCCTTATTATTTAATTTGTTACTAAAAGTCTCTGGTTTTTTCGTGCTGGAGCTTTTCATTCATTCAAATAACTTGATTGAAAATAATTAAAAATTGTTGTAATTACACTAATTTTTAAACCATATTTTGAGCGCATTTTTACCATTAATGGTTTTAATTCTTTTCCATACCTACCGTAACTTCCTCACTTCCTTTGGAGTTTTAGAATGGCAGAACGACATTCTCTGATAGACTGCGGCAGGGAACGCAGGTGCAGCTGAGAAAATAATGAGAGATTGCTACAAATCAATCATATTTCCTCATCTCCCGGCGACCATTGTTTCCCAGGCTTCCTGGAAGCCTGGCTACGTCACTTTCAGCTGCTCCGGCAGAGGAAACCGCTGCATGTTACAGGCCAGCGGGCATTCAGGGCTGATAAAGCGTGCAAGGGCTTGCCAGGACCAACAAAGTTTGAACTGGTTTCCACACGAATTAAAAGGGAAAAGAATCCGTGCTTGTCTTCAGGGCAACCAAAGGTGGGAGTTATGCCATTCCACTCCAACCACAGGATTTGCAGTGCTGTCTTTTCAGGAAAACAGAAAGACTATGCCTGATATGAATAAAATTGCCAAATGTCAAAGGCTAGAAGTCATGATTATCCGCAACATCAAACCAGGGAAAGATATTGTCCTAAGTGATGGGTTCATAATCACCTTAAAATGAAACACTACGCCGCCCTGATGCTTATCAATAACTGCTTATGCTTTTTTGTAGCATTTGGGTACTGCGAGTCAGTAATTCCGATTATCGAAGGAGTGGGTATATCCGAGGAGGCTACTTTTTAGATGATTTCAAAAGTTTAGCCAAACATACAGGGCGTTCCACTTACGATAGATGCAGCAGTGAGTGCAGAAAAAGCCAAAAGTGAAAAAATTGATTTTAGGGCATTTTCTAATCGATAGCAGATTATTCAATAGTATTTTTAGAAAATAAAGTTATGTTCAAAAACACATCTGCCCCAAAACCTTGGAACCATAGAAATAAAAATAATTAAATTATGAACAAGAGTTAGTTCTATTTTATCTTTACAATGATAGACTTGCGGTATTTTCCTTGGGAAACAGACACACCCATACCACCAAGAAAGATTCAAAACATCCTGTTTTCAAGGCTTTTCAATGGCAGTGGAATGTAGAGACTGAGAGACCCTGGACGAACTTTTAGTCTGAGAGCACATAGACCCAATTAGTATTCTTTCCAGATATTCAAGAAGGCCTTCCTAATGAACTTCAGCCTGTAAGCCTGAATACGAACCGCGCAGTCCCACAATGCAAAAACTATCAAAACATGGAAATAAAGTTTTCGGGTTGGTCTGAGAGAAGGCAAAAGAGTGTTAGGGGTGCTTTGGAATGAGCTGACCTTTGGTTAAGTTTTCTGGCAGTCTCTTTTGGCGGGTTTATAATGGGAAAATGTCACGTCCTTTCCGCAGGACCTAACTACAGCCAGGGCTGATATTCATCTATCCGCTGAACCCAGCCGCTGGGAATTGCAGAATTAAAATGGCAGGACCATCCGTAAATCGCAGTCCAACGGAAGGAGAACTGCTCTCATGAGAAGCTGGAACAGACTATTCTCGTGACTGCTTTTGGTGGGAGATTTTGCCACAGTACAGATAAATTATGGCAGAGATTTGAGGGGATGATGATGATAATCCCAGCATAGAGATATGTAGGAAGAACCAGATTTACCGTCAGTTTACACACCAGAAGCATATTTTTCTTTGGTTTTACGTAATAATCTGAACATCAAACTATAGCCGAGGTTTCTTAAGAGTTTTTCTTGGATTTATCCTATCAAAAGGAACTCTCAAGATGATGTTTCAGGCATCCTCACAGCTATAAAATTCTCTGATTAGTTATAATCATAAACAGACCATAATCAGTTTTAGGAAACTGTTTTCCGATATAACTGCCATATAATAGATGATTTAAAATCTTTTTGGACGAAAGAAGCTTCCATAATCATCCTGATTTCATGCTGGAGATCCTATTCAGATACCATCGTTTTGAGCTAAAACAGGATATATAGGGTGTAGGTTTTTGTGTACTCCTTTGGGAAACCAATCCATCAAAAGTGCAAGGAAAAATGCTCTGACAATGGAATATTCATAAATATGATTTTTATGATAATTTAAAAGAAAAGATTTTTGAAAAATGAAATAAAAGCCATACAGGACAATACTCTTTGGAAGTTTTCTGGTTTCTATCTACTCTGCAAGATTTATACAAGAACGAAAGTTTAGAAGTTGTTTATTAAAGAAGGCAGGATAATTTTATCATACGTTGGAGCGTTTTGAAATACTGCAGAATGATTTTCAACAGAGCCAAGAAACACAGTAGTTCCATATAAAATTCCGCTGAAAGGCTGATGATGTATCTTCATGGATGGGCTGGAAGGATAATAAGGGCGTAGATTTAGAATTTGGGAAAATATTGGTCAGGAATACTTGTCCATTCATGGATGTCCATGTAGAATGTGCATGAGCTGGGACTGATACAGAGAACCACAGAACAGTGACCTGAAGCAATTGGGAAGAACTTGATTTTTTCAATGAGAAAAATGGATTAAAAGACCCTTAATTATGATTTGCATGTTTGGTAGGAATTTCAGAGGTTATGGTTATTTTTAAAATAATGTATTTTGTAAAAGATTGAATAACTAAAAAATTAAATAATCAATAATTATAGAACGAATAGCAATTACTTTTAGAATAGTTTTGATGGGGCAAGTGCTTTTTGCTCCAAGGCAGGAGCTTCTGTTCAGGAAGGGAGCTAGAGCAAGAATCTAAAGGAAATAAAGAATTGGATATACCAGGGTTTTCTACTCGATATGATTTTAGTCAGAGGCAGACCATCAGACAGCCGTTTTTTACATTAACCACGGCACGGCAAGATGATACTCCATGCAGGCTAAAAAGCGAGATATACAGCCGACAATATGCATGCTAATATAGCCCTGATGGGAACACTGAGAAGACAACTATCATGGAAACAGGGAGATATAAAACTGGTTCAGGAAGCGAACATGGGTTTTAGGTTTAAAACAAAAATCTCTGGATAGATGCTGAGGTGATGCCGTCTTACATCCAGTTTGAAGAAATCAGCAAGACGATACACTTTGCTTAGGACTATCAACTGTGGCGCAAAGAGCCTTTCTTCATGACAGGGCGCAGATTGCACCACATTACGGAATGTGTCGAAATGGACTTTCATGGGAGGAGTCTATAACGGATGTAGATAATCAAAGACAAAACAGCAAGTACCAATCTACTGCATTTGGGGCAGGTAGCATACCAACCGAATGATAAATGAGTTCTTCAATTCAGTTCTGTATAGGAAAAGGACCCAACTACGGAGACTAAAATGAGATATTTCAATAATTTCTATACGAACGCTATAAGGCAAGTGACAAGTTAAATTCCAAGTTCGTGTTGATGTTGGTGCCAGAAACAGTCTGGAAAGAGTTCTAACAAAAGCACTAACTGGTGGTCTCCTAACATTTAGCAGAAATATCATTTCCGCCTAAATTCTACAGCAGGAAGAATTAGGTATTTGATGATTCCTAAAGATATTATGACAATCGGAGGAGACAGAGATTTAAATCTGAAGACATCATTAAAGCTTTGATTATTTAATCAACAAAACTTAATGTAGTTTAGATTCAGAAACTTACAGTCTAAAGGGCCCTATTTACCGAAGATAGATGATCTCATCAAATGTGAGCTAACTTCTTACCATTACCACGATGGCGAGCTTAGCAGTTTTATAATAAATCAAATGATATAACAGAAAATACCACTCGATGATGAGGTGGAATTTTGTTTACAATGATACCAAAGTGCTTTCGATGGAAAAACGATAAATACTGACTAGTGTCATAGTTTTCAAAAAGTTAATATTTTATTGTAATCATAAATTTAAATGTTACTTTTGCCAGAATTTTCAACAAAATTGAAGTGAAAGTATGAAAGGTAGTTTATCATCGATGATTTCAATGGCCAGTTATCTTGCTCCAAAAGATGCAAGGCTTCTTCAAAAAAACAAAAGACAAAGGCGTATTTTTCATATAGATTTAATGACAGCGCGGATGCCAATTCGTGAATGTGAATAAAAGAACGCCAGAGAAGGCAAGTTTGTTTTTCGCATTTTACCAGCGGAGATGTTTTATTTTAGGTTTAGGAGATAAAATAAAGCCGTGGCGACCCAGAGGAAGGGCCTATTTTAGGTTTAAAGGGCTTATGATACAAGATTCCTGTGAGACTTAGGGCATCACCTTCTTCCATTCAGGAAGTTTTTACAGCTTTTCAGGGTGGTTTCGTTTCTGGATGGGATAGCGCAATCAAAGCAGAGGCTGCAGGAACACCACAGGAGCTTATCCGGGGTTTATCCATTTGTATAAAGCAGTGGGGATAATGAAACTCTTGAAACAGTTTACCATGAAGACTTCTGCTACTTTAGGAAAGATTTTTAAAGTGAAAAATGCAGAAAAGTGGTTTTCCTGAGTAAGCTAAAACTAGAAAACACACAGAAAAAATTTTGTAAAGGAAAAATAAACCAAAAGTTTTAGTTTTCAATTATAGAAAATGGATTGTATATTTCCGCAAGGACTTTCACACGGATTTGAAGTAAGAACAAGACGAGGAGGTCAGAATGTTTATATGAACCAGTCAGCCAGATAAGTATTCGTATCATACAGAAGTTTGAAGATAAAATCCTGAAATATCCCATTATAATAGCAGATGGAGGGGAGAGGGCGCTCATCTTATGAGGGCCGAGAAAGGCGCTGAAGACCATCCAGCACTGGAAAATCTACCAGCGGTAAGAATGATAATATCCATAAAAATAGCTTTTGGAGATATTTCCTTGAGGTTAGAAACATAGACTATAATTAAATTAAATAAATTATTTGTATGAAGAAGTAAATGTCGATTCTGGTGTTGTATTTTCGACAATGTGGTGTGGTTTTTATTTTATATTATTTACATAATAGCAATAAAGGTAGTAACCTCTAATCTAGATGCAAGAGCTACTTATAAAATAGCAACAAATAAAATAATGAGAACGAAATCTATAAAGCCACATACTGGCCTGACGCATGAAACTATAATCTGGGAGTAAGACTTCCAAGTTTTGTTATCCATAATTTGTGGGGTAGGGCTTGCTGTCTGTAGGTGCTGATGCAGTGTACAACCAAAACCTATCACCAGACCATATATGTGGTTTAACATCAGGGCATCTACAGGAGTAGTGTTTGTCATTGTTGTTTTGGGAGGGTAGTGCCACTTAGGGCTGGCGTCTGTTTCTACAGGAGACTCATAGGGACAATGATGTAGTGTGCTGCTAGTTTTTCGTGATAGGAACAGAATACGGAGAAATACTTCTACTACGAGGCTGATTCTCTCTGGATTGGCTATATCTAATATTCTAGCCTTACAGATTTGATAATCTCTTTGTGAAAACACAAAAATAGTAAAAGTGCATTATTCTGGACGATAGGAAGTTTGGAGGTGCTTCCTTGGGGTTGCTTCTATTCCTTTGTGGTGTGCCTTATTTTGGTAGTTTTTCGTGGTTTCCAAGGGATTATCTAAATCATTGGACTTGTTGCTTTCAGGAGATGAAAACGCTACGATGCTGGGATGAATGTTAGTTGATGAAACTTTATAGTTATCCGTAGCATCATTACTTACATCTGTTTTGGTATCAGCAACAACAGGAGCTTATTCGGTTATGGACTGATGGTGCCTCATATATAGCCAAGAATGCTTTGTAGGAATAGAACACACCGAGGCTTTAGTTCCTATGGCAGCAGTGGTAGGGAGCGATTTTTCATAACTCTGCTGTGACCTTTTTTTACTAAAATACTTTCTATCCGAGGACTTACCGATGGGTATCCTTCATCAGCTTATGGAGGCCGTTCTTCCTTTGGATATTGATGGACAAATTATTCATTAAATCGGAAAATGGCCGGAAAAGCGAGGTAGAAATTTGAATTTAAAGTAGGTAAAGTTTAAATCCTAAAAGATGTGTCACTAAACAAAACTCTTTCGTGGGGAGGTGATAGGGCGCAATAGTTCCAGAATCAACGATGCAGAAACTATGTCTATGGGTAAATATTACAGGCAGTAAAAATCTTTGATGTGAACATGATTTGTTCAGCTGTCAGGAAGAAGAACGAAAAAAATAACTTCAGTTTGGCTCAGGAGGTCTGGTGAGTCAGTTTGGTTGCAACGTTCGGCGGGTGGTAGGAATGGGGATATCCTCCATGTAAGATACCTGAAAACTATTCAAGAAGACTTGGAAAAGTAGATAAAGTATTCCACGAAATCCGACTGGAGACTATACGAGACCATAGTTTTAATACCTTTCAGGAGGGGAGAACAAAAGGTTTGATAGCAAGACTTCTGGAGTGCAGGAGAGTGATTCATCATCCTAGATGAGCCTACAGACCATTTGGACAAGACATCAGATGATGGGATTATAATTCATTAAGAACATAGGGAGTTACATTCTTTTCAACTGATTTCCACGATGAATATTGCATCTATATACTGTGATAGATGGTTGCGATAGAAAAGAATCCTGTGCAGGAGGCCTACAGGTGGGTCTCCGCCAGAGCGGCCCAAGGTATTCGATGTGGAATCAAGTACATAATATCAATAAGACGCAGACATATAATATGCAATCACCCAGAGTACTTAAATTTCCGTCAATAACCACTTATCAAAATTTATAAAAGTGGTTGAAAAGGAATTCTAACTGGGTTTTATGTTAGCTTCTGTCAGGCTATGTTCCTTGAGCCAATAATTACAGAATGCATGATGCCTCGAGATACTATCCCAGATGTGATTAGGTTTTGGGGTTCTGCTACCCAGGAAACAGTTACTGAATGACATGTTCTAACGATCGCTTTGGATGAGCCATATCAGGCTGCTTTCCAGGTTAATCTAGGTAGAAATAGAAATTATAGGCCCAGGCGATATCATATTCATTTTTAACAACTAATTTTGTCAGCAACAGACTATTTTCGGAATGGTCTGTTTTAATATATCATGTAGAGGCTGATGGTATATTTTTTAATAAAGAGTTATTAAGATTTAAGAAATTCATTCCGAAACATCATAATGATTTTTCAATACAATGAGTAGTTTTCCTCTTTTATTTTCACCTCAATGAACAATGAGACATAAAAGTATATATTTTTATGTAATTTGTAGTATATTGTTTCATTGATTAAAAATTTTAACGAAAATGAAAAGTTTAACCACATTAGCATTAGCATTGATGAATACTATTCAAACGCAAAACTGAGGTCCGAAAACTTCTTACGGACAGAAATGGTTTCTCGTATGTTACAGTTTCTAATAGTGAAGACGGCCGTGAGGAGTCCTATACTCTGAAAAAACGGACTAAAGTTGTTCAAGCAAAAATTCCCAGTGCGCCAGGGTCGGACCTATATCCCTGTGAGACAGGAGTAACGTTACTGCTGCTGACAACGCAGGGGACTGGCTCACTATCCTGGAACATACCATGATGTTCAAAGGAACTTCTAAAATAGAACGAGACTGGGCAAAGGAAAAACCATAAAGAACAAATTTCTGACCACCATACAGACAGCACAAGGCAGAAAAAAACGCTGAAAAGAAAAAGAAATCTACAAAGATAGATGCCGTCTCTAAAGGCGTCTAAATATGCCGCATTGCCAGCAGAATGCTGACACAGGGCGATTTCTTCCCTTGGAGCTACTCAGGACTACGCCCACTGGCTGGATGAAACAGTTTATAAAAACAATATCCCAGTAACGAGCTGGGAAAAATGGTTCAAAATTGGGCAAGAGAACTGATTCTCACAGACTGGTTCTAAGGCTGTTCCACGCCGAGCTGGAAGCTGTTTATAGAAATTTATGGGGACGAACAAGCGACGGCCGACTGATGAGCTACGAGCTGATGATGGACGCCCTGTTCCTACACGCGAACGGACGGCAGACTTCTACTATCAGGAGTCTGGCATCTGAAAACCCTTCTATGTTGGCTATTCTGATATTTCAATAGAATACTATGTGCCGAATAACTATGCACTTTTAGTGCTGGTGGAGATTTAGTTTGATAAGACTATTCTTTGGCTCAAATATTTCCAAACTTTAAACCTCAAGCGGTACCAAAAAATCACAAATCGTAGAAAAGCCAATGGACAAAATCGGTGAAAGAGTGGTAAAAGCATACACGATTACAATGCGCATGGAAGAACAGACAGCTACTGCCGGAACAAAGGGCAAGAATGGCAGGAGCTGGTAGCACAGATTCCTCAGCACCAACAATGGCCAGTGCTGGACTTCTGGATTTAAGCCTGAGACAAAAACAAAGAAGTGCTAGCGCGATGGCGTATATAATATGCTTCCGTTTAAGCAATATGGATAATTTGCTGGCGCTTTCTGCGCCTGCAAGGAAAGCCAGTCTCTTGATGAGGGCGAAAAACCTTCTTACTGGAACAGGTGGGTTGGTTAAAAAGGAGAATTCCAGACTGGATGCTGACTGCCATCATCCACTTGTTGATGAAAGACCGCCTAAAGGCCAGGAAACAGCCGACGGGCTGGCTTCATGCTATGCCTACATCCGTGAGCTGGGAGCAGGAGCTGGAATATTCAGGAGTATAGAAAAATCACAAAGCGGATGTTGTAAAATTTACGAATAATTTCTTTAAGGATAATTATGGGTGTCTACAAAGAAAAGATGATAATAGCAAACTTATCCAAACCTTGGAAAACCAGGAATCGCACCGATGGAGCTAAAACAGAGCTCAGTCTCGTTCTAGAATCTATACTAAATGAAATGAGAGAAATAAGCCTGGCTTTTGTAGATTATCAAGAAAATAAAAACGAACAATATCAATGGCGTGAAGCTGAGCTTTATCCCAAAACAAGGAAAGATAATCTGAAACAGATGGCTATATATTTCCCATTCAGGAACGGATAATAACGAGAACTTTCCATGGCGTTACTATTCAATTATTTAGGAACAGACAAAATACAGCCCCAGAGGAAATGAAAAAGTTCTTTAAACTCAGTATCAATCACAGTATTCGCGTGGATAAAAGACCGTATCAATATTACTTTATCTGGTTTGGAGAAGGATTTGTGAAAGGTGCAGAGCTGGTTTGACCATTGAAAGCAGGAGTATGACTGAGAAACGTCTGTAAGGCGGTGCGTGAAACACCATTTTGGAATCCTCGTGGTAGCCAAAGGGATGAAAGAACATCATGGCGCCCCACACTGGCTATGCGAGATGCAGCAAAGAACTCAGATTCAGAGATGTGGTGAGCAAGGAACGCCTTCTTTCAGCGAAAGCAGAGGAATTCAATATCTATGGCGAAAAACATAGTAAATGCATAAACCACAAGTATTCTTCTGGAAAAGATTTGGGAGAATTCAAAGAAAGAACCTAAGCTGATTATCAAAAATCTAATCTAAATACGACAGCCTACCACGGCTAAAATCTATACTTGAGCCCTGGCACAGACGGAAAGTATATTTCACCAACTAACGATATGGTGCAAGGTGAAATGAGCAAAATGGGAAGAGGCAGAACCGTAGACCCTACAAAGACTTTGGGAAATCAGCACGTTTTCAATAGAAATATTTCGGTTCTGGGCTTTCATCTATCGGCTGAAATCCGGCTCGTTCTTTGAAAACGTATTCTGCATTATGCGAACTAATGTCTCGCTCTGGCGAAAAAGGAAAACACGACTATATGATAAACTACGCGGGTGCCACCCAGGCAGAACAAGCTGGGACAAGCCATTAGAAGGCGATAGACCGGACTGGAGTACCCCATAGATAGCGCGGTTGACAATGCTAAAACTCTTTAACTCAAGCAGATAGCATCCACAGAGACGGCCAACAGAATATCTTCAACTGTATCTGGCAACACAGAAATTGGGCTTTATACGATATTCGTAAAGATGTCTATGCAAATCAAAATCTGGATTTGGCGAAGCGGCCAATTTCTACAACCAAAAGATAAAAGCCGATATAGCCTGCCATACGGCTATCGCGGGAGAAAAGAGCCTTGACATAGCGGCTATCAATAAATGGGAATTCGTGAAATTAAGCCTCCGAAGGGTACCAGATATTAATTAAAGTCAAACTATCATTCACCAGATGGAGGTTTTATTAGTATCTCGAGCATAGGGACAAATTTGTACTGTGACTCTTCTTTTCTGCTGTTTTCAGAAATTTTGGTAAATCTTGTCGATATCTGCTCTTCATACATAGGAAGAGGAACGAGCGATCCTCCTATTTTCAATGACGAGGAAGCTCTACAGGAAGTTCTGCACCACCAGGTAACGGAAATTTGTCAAAAGGGCAAAGACAGCAGAGCCAGCAAATCCATCTCAAAACTTTGAAATTTCAGGCGGAGACCAATTTTTTGCTAAGATTACTATTGGAAAAATCAAACGTCTTTCCTGTCTCTATGGTATAAACTCTAGTTCCAACCAAATCCTTTATCGATAAGCCATATAATGCCTTCTTCCAATTTTATCCGTTGGGATAACAATTCAGAAGTTCAATCTGTTCTTACATAAGTGAAAGGATGAAAGCCAGTCTGTCCTGCAGCAATGGAAAAGCCAACTCTTCGGCAACAAAATCTTCAAACACTTTCAAAAAAAAGATGGCAGGGGACGGTTGATGGCATCTAAAACTTCTGCACTTTTGATGCCGATTTTATTTTTTAAGATATTCTATTAAAATCCACTTTTCCTTTATGAACAAAGAATCTTTTCATACTGATATTTTTATTTTGGGTGAAATTCTCTGTGTAAATAGGGTAGTGGTCAGACAGCATTACTTCGATTGGTTTATGATTTATCAGAATAATATTTTCGAAGAAAAACACCAATCTATCCGTATGAAACTTGTAATCAGCAAAACTTGTTCACTCTGATTCCATAACTTCAAAATGAATCTATCAAATTTTCAGAGAGTTGAAAAAAATGTTCGTGAGTTAGGAACAACAGTGAAATCACCCATAAAATAATATTAGGATGAGACGAGTTTCAATAATTAGTTTTAATTTTTCAATTTGTTTTGGTGATTTTAAAACAGGAATCAGTTTGGAAATAAGGATTTAGCTTTTATTTCGTTTATTTCACTAGATGGTTTTACCATTGTTTTGTCTAATTTAAATAGTTCAGATAAAGTAGTGGCAAAACGGATGGTTTTCTTTTGTCTGAATATCATTATTATGCTCCAAATATCTGTCGAACCTTTTTGGTTGATGATAGAATTTAGAATAATGCTAATCAGTTGTGTATGAAACTTTTCACTTAAAATTAAGAAAGTTTCATTTTACTTTGCTCATATCCCTTCTTGCAACATTAGAATATCGGCCTTCTTTATTGGTTGAAATGCTGCTTTTCATTACAATTCCCTTCGTAATATATGTAAATCAGCTTGAAATCAATAGGTTTCTCCTTTTGGAGAATAATTAAATACCATCTTTGGGTGGGCATTGGGAGAAAATAGTAAAGCAGAAAAATAATTCCTCTCTTTTCTTAAAGTTATCAATGAAAATACATAGAATAAGGCAAAAAGTCAGCGAACAGGAAGCCTGGGACAGCCAGGTTGAGGCCATCCACTGCCTGTTGTGGCGGGGATTCTTGGGCATTCAACTGGATTCCCAGCAGGAGAAATGACGACTGGAAATGGTTAGAAATAAATGGAAATCACAGTGGACAATAAAGCCAATTCTAACTTTCTGTTGTTTTTCAGTTTTCATCATTTATCCAGCCACCAAAAGCGCATATACCATGGGCAAAGGCCGACAATATTGTCTCGATCTGGTGTCTTATTCAGATATAAAATAGAAACTTCTTGGAAACAGGTATTTTGCAACCTGTGGGAAAAGAATAAACATCATATAAAATTTGAGTTGGAAAAGAGTGTAGAAAACCCTATGTAACGTGCCGAAAACAGCACAGAACCCCAACATAGGTGATGAAGATGCTGCAGGGCAGGCAACTGGAAAATTCATAAGCTGAAATTACTAAAATCAGAATTTAAATAATCTCCTGATATCCTTCTTCGGTGAGACTTTGAGAATCTGGTATGCTTGGTAATAATTTAAAAAGTGAAACAAACCAAAGCTGACCACCAGACAAAAATACAAAATAAGATATTGTCTCTGCCTAAAGTAAGTTCAAAATATTTCAAAACTAGAAAAGAGTAAACATGTGAAAGGAAACAAATGCATCCAGCAGACCGGCCATAAACATGTGTGATAACCATACCACAGTGGAGAAGTTGGGAGAAGAGGGCAGGTGGCGGATGAAAGAATTTCAGTTCTGGGGAAAAATGTTCAAATGATAAATAAGATAATATTGAACAAATATTATTTCTGGTAATGGTGCGATATGATTAGACATTTTTAAAATTTGTTTTCTAATTCATTGATAAGCAGCAGTTCTGTAAAACATCTCTTTCCCTCAGATGTAATATTCAGGGAATCCGATAAATTCTTTCAAAACTTTCTGTCAGGTTTGAAGAGAAATCAAACTGAATTTAGATTGTATTTTGTCCATTGTTCCTCATAGTGATTCATAAAGAATCTTCATCTGTTTTGTAATCTAATGTTTCCAAATCTTTTCCAAAAATACAATTCATGGTTTCAATTTCAATCCTTCTGGAATAGCATTGATTACACAAAACGTTGTCTTAGTCTAAAATAATATAAAGTCCCAGCTGACAGTATTTTTGATGGAATTATATTTTCTTTTCCATTTCGTTGAGGTGATATTCTAATGAAAATAAACAGCGCAATTCATTTTCCTTTGTCTTCGGTTTTTGTGATGGGCAAAACACTCTGCTGCTGCACTCTGCCTATATCCATCATAAGGGTTTTCGTCGCGGTTGCTTAGAGCAATATCCGTTGGGAAGCCGCATTAAATCTTCATCAAAATCTTCTTCTTCAGATAAATCATTGATTTTTTGATGGGCAGAATTAGTCTGCTGATATGCTTCCATGATATTCACAGTTTTAGAAAGACCTTTTCTCCTCTTGAAGGATTGTAACTATCTACTATTTCAAACTATAAATTTAGGGGCTTTCTGCCGAATGCCATCGAAATATCTTTCTTTTGGTCTCGGTCAAAATCCAACGAGGGTACGATATTATAAATCCCAAAGACATTAACAGTGGAACGAATCAATATAAAATAAAGGTGCTCATCTCAAATTTCGCTTCCGTTTTCTGTGGGTAGATGTGACATCTATTTTCTGGTCCAAGCTCAGATACAGGAAAAAATGTCGGAACATAAGCAGGCACCAATGATCCTCAAAAGCCTCCTAGACAGCACGATTAAATAAGCACTTCTAGAAAAACCTTCCATTGACAAAACTGCTCGCCTGGTTTTCTTCGCTGCTTCTATTTTACGACAAATCCATCTAGTTTCACCCCAGCCCAAATCTTCCTTCACAGGACCAGCAGCGGCTGGGTTTTCGCTAAAAAATATCTACTATCCTCTGGAAGTTAGATTCGCCTTTCTGAGTTTAAATATCTCTTCATCATTATGATAAAGCGAAAATTCTATCTGCTCATTGCATGACCAAATGAAATTCATCTATATTATGCCGAAATTCTACATTGTCCTTTTCAAAATTTTCTCACTTACCGGAAGCCATTGTGAACAGGTTTTCCATAAAAATTAGAGCCCTCAACAGTCTGAATAGGCTCTTGAAATTCACAAACTCTCCCCCCTTCTGTAGATATTTGTCCCTACTTCCAGCACCTTGTTTTCAGTCCTCCAGTTCCTGCTACCTGCGCCACTGCCGCTATGGATGCTGAGGCCTCTAAATCCATGCTCGTCTCTTAAAAGAAATATCTTCCGTGGTACGGTTTTTAAGTTGCATACCTTTAGGCCATTCTGGCATCGGTTTCGGACATTCTATGCCTCATCTCCCTGTCGTCAAGATCAGCGTCCTGCGCGATGGTCCACCCTTACGCCTTCGCATCTATAGCATTTTCCAGCAGTTCTTTTTACTGCAGGCTGGTCTCTGCACCACTTCTCCCGCCACCGCAATCTGGTTGGCAGCATGGTCATAGCAAAGCTGAATAATATCCCAACATATTTTTAGAAAAGGTTTTACTGTTCTTTATCTTTGCCTAGCAGTGTCTTTTGTTTCCTGCTCTAATCCTAGTAAACACCCACTCAAAACCTGCTTCGTTTGGTTTCTGCGCTTGGTCGTGATCGTGGGCCAAATCAGCCAGCCAAATGTAGTGGTTATGATTTGTAGTACAAATTTCAGCTCAATGTCCCTGTGTGTACAATATCCACTCTTTCTAGGTAGGAAGTGTAACTGTAAAGTAGATTCTTAACTAGTTGCATTGGTAAAAGGCTCGATATCGCTTATAAATTTTCCAAACGATGAGATCCATTTAAAGCATTGCTCGTTTCACTTCTTATCCTCTGTCCATCCTTATTTCCTGGTCCAGTATTTTCCTTTTCTGAAGAGTGCTTATCCAGCACGAAAGTCAGTTTAGCATTGATAGGTCTGAGGTATCACTTGAATTTTCCTTCGGAGTTCTACAAAACCCCAAAGACCGACAATTCAGTGCCAGGTGCCATAAAGTCGCGATATTCTGTCACTCAAATTTCACTTTTCTTCCCTGAAGAATAATGAGTATCTCTGGCGAAAACTGGAGACATTAAAAGCTGGAAACCTCGTAGAGAGTAGTCTGTAGCTACCCAAATCCGCTGGCCATAGTCAGAAGAAACATTGAGTACTGTCTTCCGTTTTTCTAGTCTCTCTTTTCTATCAGAAACCCATTCACCAGCTACATCTTCGCATGAGTATCCCAGGAAGTAGCTCCATTTTGTGTGGAAATCAATGATATAAATCTATCCTTCCAGATATTACCGATGCTGTTGTCGTGTTCCAGATTGGAGATAGAAGACTGATTTGAAAATCAGTTATTTCTGTCCATAAGAAAAACCAATTTCACTCTCTCGATAGGTAGTCATCAGTAAAAGGCGGTGTCACAGGAGGCTCTCCTGCTTATCCTCCCTGAATTTCCTAAGGATAATGGTATCGTTCTTTTATCTCAATTTTACCAATTTGGAGAGTATGGAGACTGCTCCAGTCTTGCGCGTAGAATCCCATTTTTCTGATTCAGTGGGATCTATCTTGTATTTTCAATGATAAGTTTTTCTGAGCAAATCCTATCACTGGAAATAGCTGCTAACAGAGAAATGAGTATACCATGGTTGCAGAAGTATAGAAGTGTGTGTTGGGACAAAGAGTATTACAAAATTATATCTCTTTTTCTCCGAAAAATATTATGACTCGCAACTAAATACAAAACGATAAGAAAATGGCTTCAAATTCCAGTGAATATAAGAACCTTGATTTACGATCAAATGTTGCCGAAAACATAGCAACATTTGGCATAATAGTAATACTGCCCACCAAGTCAGGTAGAAAGTCCGCGAAGGACTCCAGGGTCGTAATATTCTACGAAGGGCCGCCTTCTGCTAATGGTCTACCAGGCATCCATCATGTGATGGCAGGACTCTCAGGACAGCTATGTCGTTTTCAAACTCAAAATGGTAGAAACAGGTTTTCCGTAAAAACAGGCTGGGACACTCACTTGAGTGCTTCCACTGTGGAACTGGGCGTGGAGAAGAACTTGGAGATTACCAAAGAAGATATCAGTGAAAAGTCTCCTGTAGAGAGGAATACACAACCAAGCCTGATTTGTAGTGATGCGGTGATGCGCTTCTCGAGACAACGAATGACCTTGCATAGGATTTACTGGGTAGATTTGGAAAATCCATACCATCACCTACGAGACCGAAAGTATATGAGTCCTATTTGGGTGGCTTCTCAGACGGCTTCTATCAAAATTGCTTTACAGGCTACACCATCCAGCCGTATTCTCCAAAAGGCCCGGAACAGGACTTTCTGCTGAAGCTCAATCAGCCGGGACTTACCGCAGTGTGGGCGATGCTGACTATCGTGGCTCAGTTTAGGTAAAACCTCAGCCCTTCAGCTGAGTCTAAAACCTCAGATACTGAGAAATCTGACATCCTTTGGCTTGGACCGCACCACATACATGGACATGCCTTCTAACACGGCTTTGACTGTGGGTGCCGGATGTGACTATGTTTTGGATTTAGAAACATTTAAATCGGCCTACTTTTGAGCCTATCAGTATTATCACTTGCTAAAGCATTTGGCCAAATAAACAATTTGGGAATAAATATTTTGAAACTTCTGAGTGAAGCCCGAATTTTCTTCGTTTCAAAATAATCACAATAACGACGAGCAACGAAGGAAAATCCCTTACGAAAGTCTTGGCCAGATTCAAAGGCGCTCTGATATGGTGGACTACCTACGAGACAGCTAGTTCCGTGGTTCCTTCAGCAACGAGACCTGAAAACATTCCGTGCCGTCGCAGGAGATTTCGTTACTACCGGAGGACGGAACAGGGTCATCGATCGCCTGGCATCGCCTACTTTCGGTGCCGGATGATTGCCCGTGTAGCAAAAGAAGCTGGCGTTCCACCCGTTATGCGCCGTGAAAGATGATGACGGCCTATGTGCCATTGCGGTGGATCTACGAAATTCATCAAAGAATGTTCTGAACTTTCGCGGGAAAATGCATTAAAAACAGAATACACCACGATATACGGCACGCTCTCGCGAAAAATCTTGGGATGTGGAACTCAGCTATCCTTTTAAAACGGAAAATAAAAGCCTTTAAGGTAGATACAGCCACTCCTACCCTCATTGCTGGAGGGCGAAGACAAAGCGAGTCCTATACTATCCATTGGATTCTTGGTTTGTGAAAATGAGCCGGAGGTAAAAACACGTTTGGTAGAACTAAAACAAAGGTATCAACTGGAAGCCAAAAAGCTACTGGGTAAGAAGGGCGTTTTGCGAACTGGCTGGAAAAGAATGTAAACTGACTGGAATCTATCCCATTTCCAGATATTTGGGGAATTCCGCTTCCTATCTGAGAACAGAAAGATCTTAAAGAGGATCATTGGTTCTGTGAGGAACTTATCAACGAAAGTAGAAATCCATGGCCGCTGGACTAATGTCACAGGAAATCCGTTTCGAGCTTTGAAATCAGTGAAATATGTCTAATGAGAAACTACGCTAAAATAGACCTTCACAAAAACATTGTGGATGAGATTATTTTGAGTGTCTGACAGCTCAGAAAACCGATGAAGAAGAAAGCGACTTAATAGATGTTTGGTTTGACTCTGTGCGATGCCTTACGCTCAGCTGCACTATCCTTTTGAGAATAAGGAACTTATCGACCAAAACAAAGGCTGCCCTACTGATCCACATAGCAGAGAGTGAGACTGAGCACGTGGCTGGTTCTACACGCTTCACTGCAGTGCAACCTTGCAGTTTTGACTCTGTGGCCCCATAGATGTGGTTTCCAATGGATTGGTTTGATACATCGGACACATATCTAAAAAGACTAGGCAATGCCAGTGAATCCATTCGATACTTTGGCGGAAATATGGCGAGATGCTACACGCTGGTATATGATTTCTAGTGCCAGTCCGTAGGAAAACCTGAAACTGACGACGAAAGGAATCCTGATGAAGTTCATGCAAATTCAGACGTATAACACTTACCTCTTTCTTCGCGCTTTGTGCCATGTAGTGGCTGTACATGAAGAAGCAGAGTACAGAACAAACCGAGAGTTGACCGGTGTTTTGTCTGCGTCATCTCTAATCAAGGGTAAAAGCCTTTCTGACAGAACGCTGAACCTACGAGTAGCAAGAATGCATCAATACTTTCGTGAATGATAACGTCCTATGCTGGTGTGTGCAGACTCTGCCGCCATATGCCGATTTCTGGAAAGGCAGAGCTACACAGAAGGACAAAATCTCTCTGCTTATCAGACACTTTACCACTTGTCTGGATACCGTGGCAGAAACTTTTCTACGCCATTGCTCCGTTAACTTCATGGACAGGCTGTATCAGGACCTAAATGCTGTAACAGGAAAGAGGCAAGGCAGAAAGCGTACATTGTCACGGAACTTCCTGTAGCGGATGAAAGCTCAAATAGATACCGTTTGGTGGAAAACTCATTTTGGCACGATCTATCACTTCGATGGTATTTTTCATTAGAGAAGAAAAATATCAGGTTCAGTCAGCCATTACAAGTGATGATTCCTGTTTTGGACAAAAGCTAGAAAAGCCATGTCTAGCCGTATGCAGATTTAATCAAAGCAAGAAGTAAATAACGAAAGAACTGCAGCTCATCAACGCTGAAGAAAGCTTCGCACTGATTGTGAAAACAAATCAAACTAACTTTCAAGGTTCTGGGGACATGTAAACGCAAAGAACATGAGCTGTAGGAGCTGGGAAATTTCGCACAATAGAGTCAAACAGAGCCGTATGCCATGAAAAGAAGGAAAAATGAACTGTCGCAGGACATAAATCACGTCGACGATGGCAAGTCTCGATATCAAAAGATATCCCAGGATGGCTAGTGCCAGCGAAAGGGAAGAACCGCTGTAGCTTTAGACCTGCCTGTAACGTGGTGCACTCAGAGCCGGAAGGCGTGGCAAGAGAATTCGTGAACCGTGTCCAAAATCTTAGAAAGATAAAGATTTTGACCTGATGGATAGAATTTCTATACAATTAGAGGAGAATAGTCCGTTTACGTCAGAAATCAATGCTAATAATTCTTACGTCCTACTGAAGTATTGTGGAAATAAAATAGAGTTTGACGATTCACTTTCTCAAGCTGATGAAATAAAGAATCAATGATAGTAATATTTCAAAATAAATATAAACAGAGTATAAAATTGTAACACAACTAAAACTGACTAATTGATAACAAAATGGAAGAAAAGAACAAAAGGTGCAGCGAGTGCTGATTTACGGGAGTTTAAAGGCTATAATCCAGCAGAAATAGAGAAGGCGGAGAAAGATAAGGTCCTGTTAAGAGAAAGTTTCATCAATGACCAGGAAACAACGGAACGAGATGATACTTCGCCTACCTATCATTAAGCCTTTGAAGGAAGGGCTGAAACGCTCAGCAAAGACACAAAATGTCTGATATTGGCGGGCAGACGGGAAAGGATTTCATCCGTGACCTGAAACGCGCTCATCCGTGAAAACTAAAACTTATAGGATCACCTGCCGTGCTATAAACAGGAAACTGATAGACCAAAAGAGCTGACTGAAAGCTGTTCCCACCGCCACTGAGCATGGGAAAAGCGAAAAACATGCAGCAGTAGATATCACGCACATGCTACAAGATATCTTGAGCTCTCTTACTTAATTTGACCAGCTAAAATGATTATATTCATCACCAACATGGGTATGCTCATGGACCAGTTGTCCAAAGTTTTGCATCGAAAACTCATTTTCATTTGGAGATTTGAAAGCTGTCCTGTTTTCAGGCTGGACTGGTTTCAGCTCACTTCATCGAAAACCGTAGGAATATGGCAGTGCAGGGATGCAGTTTGGTGGGATTTTTCGGGAAAATACCTACCTCATTTCGCTTCGTGTTTTATTGAGTTTTAGGAATGTTGCATATTATTTGCAAAATGGATAAAAGAAGGGCGCGAACAACTATCTGCTTGTCCCGAGTAGGTTTTATTTTGCTGGAGCGATAGGCAGCCTTATTGACAGCAGGCTTTTTCTACGGAATGATTTTTGACATGGGAAAAGCACGTTTTCCACCGAAAGATATTATGGCGGCTGGCCAGGCTATGATGGCGTTTCTGGTTTGGAGAGAGATGTCACACCGGCTTCGCATGAGAGGCTGCGTGGTGGATATGCTTCATTTTCCGCATGATGGCTTCCACTGTTTCCAGAAGAAAGCGTTCCTCACAAAGTGGGAGGACAGCATGTGGAATCCGATATATGTTAATGTGTACCCAGACTCGGCTGATTACGGTCAGGAGGCGTGCTTTTGTTCATTTTCAGAGCTTTTCCCAACAGGAGTTTTAATATTTAAATTTAAAATATTAGCGAAATTATTTAAAGAAAAATTGTTCTTTATAGAGGTTAGGAGGCTTGACTTGCTTAGCCAAATTTTGGTTTGTTTTGGAGTAATTTTGGTATAGAAACCGACCAAAGACTTACTGTAACCGATGACAGTGAAAACTGCCCAACCAAAAGTGGGAAGGCTTCTATTGGGAGACATCTAGAAACTGCTGCCAAGGCGGGTATAAAATTCTATTTTACTTACAGAATAGACGCGCATGAAAAACTCCTACAAATCAGGATAGAATAGGGCCCATCATCCCAATGGCAGAGACTAACAGCCGAAAAGGACTACAGCGAACGAAGACACGAAACGAGACTGATAAACAGAAGGCATTCCTGCGGATGGGGTAACGAGTGCAGGTTTGGACACTATGGCGGATTCGGTGGTGAGGGCAAAAGGAATTTTTGGACAAAACAGCTATATCGGTATTTCTCAGAGTTTCACTTGACGAAGAGCAGTTTATCTGGCTCAAAATGGAATTGAGGGCTTTTGGGTTTAATGCTAAAGATGTAAATAAATACGCAGGCATCAAAAGCCAAAAGATTAGAGAATATCTTAGCCAGACCAAAGTTTTCGTCGATTTTCTCATTTGGAAAAGAACCAAAATTTGGTGGAGATAAAATAAAGTAGAAATTTGATTAAGAAAATAAGATTTGATTTATGCAGAGTGGTGGATTTGCAGCGGAACCGAGACTTTTCGGTAAAGAAGAAGGAATAGAAAGACTGCAAAACACCTAATGATTCTGATAGATTGGACGCTCGGTGGCGTGGGATCTCACAGCATGCAGAATTTCTATGGTGCGTTCCGGGAATCCAGAATTTAACCATTGGAGTGGAGACGCCGTGGATATCACTGACTGTGACAGACGGTTACCCGCTCCTAAACTCTACCATTGTGCAAAATGAAAACCGATGTCTGTAGCCGAAAGAAATTTTGGATATCAATCCTGAAATTAACTCAAAGAAAATCAATGAATTTCTGGAACCAGAGACGAATGGAGGAGCTTTTGACGCAGGGAAAAGAATTTGACTATGTTCTGGATTGCTTATCGACAGCCTCAGCCTAAACTGGCTCTCATCGTCACTTATGTAAAGAAAGAAGAAAATCAAGCTGGTAAGTGCAATGGGCGCAGGCGGAAAAACTGACGCAAGCAAAGTAATGGTAAAGGGATATCAGCAAAACCAACAACTGTTTTGGCGACAAATCAGACTCAAAAAGAACAAATACCTGAGAGTTTTCGACTGCGTGTTTTCCGCGAAATTCAGAGGGCAGACAGCCTAGAAAAATGACCGATGGCTTGCAATTATAAAAAGGTCAATTTCTACGGCATCTATCAGCTATATGCCGCTATTTTCGGGCTGTATACCCGCTGCTGAAGTTATCAGATTTCTTCTAAAAGAGAGACACAAATGAAGCCTAACGGATTTTCCAAAGAAGAGAAAACTACAAGACCGATATTTCCCTTGCGCTTTTCGAGCAGGAAGGCCATGGTTTTCCGTCTAAAGAAACTGACTATCATATCCTTACAAAAGGAAGATTTGCCCGGCTCGAAGAGTGGGGAGTTTCTGTTTCACATAAAAGTCAAAAGAAAGCGGTGGTGGGAAATAGGGTGAAACTGTGACCTTCTGCGCTTTGCACCGCCTCAGCAGACCTTTATTCCTTAAAGACTTTTGGAGGAAATTCTCTAAATGTGATATTTTACCGCTCCAGCAGTGCTGCAAAAATAGAGCCAGAAATAGATAGCCTATTTTTGAAAGTATGTGAAATTCAATAAAAGAACTGGTTTTAGAATGATTTATAGTAAGTTGTTACTATAATCTAAAGACATTTAATAGAAAGAAATTCCAAATCTGTGTAACGATAAAGGAAACATACTATGAGATCCATACAAAATAGGGAAAGTAAATGGCGATGCTTGTCCATTTTGCTCCCAGTTTCTCTTTATGAAGTAGATTATGCGTAGGTAGTTGCTGCATGGGTTGTGCAGCAGACTAAAACAACATAAAGAGATTTATAGCCAGGGCAGTCGTCCTCATTTGCAGAATTGAGGCGATTTCACGTTATCAGTTTCAAAATAATACTCCTGCTAAAGCATCGTTTCCTAAGGTTAAAAGAAGTAGAGCATCAGTATGTGGATTACAATTTCATTGTGCAGTGCCAAGATGTAGCAGAATAGCGCCATTCAGCCTAAAAGAACAGCGAAAAGGCTCCAGCCGTCTACTATCATCCATGAGAGCGTAGAAATTGGCCGCCGATGTTGATATTGGAAATCAATGATAAACGGCTGCGCAAACAGCGAAGACTATAGCTCTCCATGCCAGGACAATCGGCGTTCTGTCTATCAGAGATGTATATCGTTGCGCCATATTTGGCAGGTCTGTAAGGCGTGGCTCAAGGTGAGCAGAGCCTCTCTCCTTTGAGTAATGTAGTATTCTCGATAAAAAGCAAAGAAGTGAAGAAAGTAAAATGCAGATCCCCTAAAATCACAATCCCTGACATGCAAGCATGAGAACAAGACCTGACCACTGCTCAGGGACTAATATCCCTATGAATGGTGTAGCCGCATGAGAGTCTGCATGCATCTTCCGTTACGCCTAGCGCGAAATTAGTCGTGATAATGTGATAAGCTCGCTCTAGGAGCTGTTGATGATTCTAGTATAGCCTACCACGCAGCATTACACCCAGATACGCGCATACTCATAGGTGACGCCTGTTTCCATGGGCGCCTGCTTTCTGAAAGAATTCTATCCAAATTAAAAGCCACTCGACGGCAAATAGCAAAATCTTCCAAAAGGGTAAATATTATGGATATCGCCATAGGAGGAGGCATCACAGAAGTACGTAAAGCCGTATGGCGGTTAGTCTGCCATCTATCAGTGAAATCACAGCTCAGCCGCAAGGAGGAAATTAAGCTCATTGGCTCCCGTGAGAAAAGGGTGGAAAGTCACATGTTCTAAAAAGCAGGAGAGAGAAATTCCGATGGGTGAGTTGGCTCCAATGATGGTCAGCCATGAAAACCAGGCTCAATAAAAGAAACATTATCCCCAAAGCATGTTCTATGTATTTACCAGAGTTATTCTATCAATTCAGCTCTATACTGAGAGCGCCTCTGTGATTCAGTAGAAGATACAGATGATTGTATGATTTTAGCGGCCTCGGCATAGAGACTCTATCAAGATTGTCATGGCAGTAGTTTTGGGAAAGTTGGTTTTGTGTTCACTCACTAAACTATTTATCGGCTCAAAAATTTTCAGAATTGATACAGGTGGATATCATACCTTTTACAATTCTTCTGCAGGAGTTTTCATTTCCCTTCCAATAATCTGGCGGCTATCCATTTCGGTATTGTCAAGCTCTGGGATCAAGCTGTGAGAGGTGTTGTAACTTTCTCCACTCGGGTTTTGCCTATTTCAATGCTGGAAACTACGAAAGATTTTTCTTTGTCACAATCTCTCCTTTTGCCATTTTTATGGATTGTGGAGTGAGTCCAGGGATCCATCTTTAGACCTTGCGCTGAGTGCCTATCACGAGGAATTCCCAAGTCACGAGACAGGGTGCAGAGTGTCAATTTCTTGGTGCCGTATTTTCCTTCATCCATTGGAATTAAGACAAAAGAATCACATTATCGACTTCCATCACTTGCAGTAAAAGGCTAAAATGTCTCTGCGCCATGCCACTACCGCCCACTACTACGGTGATGTCAGGTTTCCCAAATAAATAAAATCTCTGGCAACCTCCTCATCATCAAGTAGAAGCAATGAATAAAGTGCCAGGTAGGTCTACAATTTTGAAGGTGTTTTGCTGATAAAGAAAAAATATACCCTTCAAGGTGTTACCGTTTTATAGGCCAGTTTCCTGTATCTGCTGTTTCAATGATCAAAACATTGAAAATGGTGCTTTTCCTGTGTTAGGATTTCCTGCAAGGGCTATTGTAAACTGTGTATTTACGGCATTTCTCCAGCTTTTTTAGTTGCTGGCTGTAGTAAGTTCACCAGACTTGCTTGAGTTAGTTCATTTCAGTTCTTTTTAATCTATTCAGAATGTATTTGAGTATCTTCTTTTCCTTAAGGCAATCAACGTGTTATAGAATATTATGAGCAATAAGGTCACCAGCAGGCTGATGTTTTGGATATGAATTTCAGCACCTTTGATGAATCTCGTCAAACCGCTATCTGGTTCTCCGCTGACTATTCGGAGAATCCCTAAAACTACATAACACGAGCCTCTTTTTAACAGACCTCAATTGACTAGGTGTTTTGTGTCCAAATTCACCAAATTAGATTATTAACCTACTTAAATCAAAATAATTAGATTTCTCCCCGTCAATTTTAATTTAAAAGATATTTATATCTTTGGCGATTTTAGCGATGGACAAAAAGGACTATCAGAGCGCTAGGATGACTTTTAAACAAACGCCCAATTATCAGGAAAATGGGAAAAGCCCCACCACAAACAGGCTGGATAATATAAAAAACTTTACTTGATTACTGAAATCCACAGATAGAATAAAAACCATCACATCAGCAGAACCAATGGGAAGGAGCTCTGAGCAATATGCCTTCTATCTTGCAGGAGGCTGGCTGTAAGGTTGGGGTTTATAATTCACTCCTCATTTTAGTGGAGTTTACAGGCAGGTGAAAATCAATGGAAAGGCGGATAAGGAGTTTGTGTATCAGTTTATTCAAAATTCAAAACAAATTCAGAGCAGATTTTACGCCTTCTTTTTAATTTACGACCATCATAGCGTTTAGATATTTTTTATCAAAACAAGGTGCGTTTTGCCATCATCGAGTTGTCTCTGACGGACAGCCTGGATTCCACTAATACCATCCTCCGCTGGTTTCCGGCGATTGCAGATGTCCGGCTTCGACCATCAGGATATTTTGGAAACACTGGGCAGATGATAAGCTGCGGAAAGGGCGGAATTATCAAAGAAATATTCCGATAGTCTCTGGTGATGAAAATATTTTGGTTAAAAATGTTATTCGCGAAAAGCTGATGTATGGTAGGAATTAGATTTATAGATGCTACCGGGTGAAAACTAGTTTGGAAACTGATTTGAAGGCAATTATCAGCGAAAAATATCAAATTAATGGTTTTGGCTTTGGTGGGCTTTGAGGAAGAAAAATGTTTTTATTTCAGATAGAAATGGCCCGATATGGACTGCTCCATGATCGAATAGACCACAAGGATTCATCAGGATGCGCTTCGGTTTTGATTTTCCATGAAAATCCGCTTACTATCTGTGATACAGCATGGCAAAGCAGGACTGGATGTGAGTGTTTAGCGAGTTGGCTGGATATCGGAGTCATAAACATATTGTTTTAAGGAACTTTGTGGAGAAAAATATAGATGAGGTTCCTGGAAATTCTTCCTCGTGATGCTCGTGTATTTTGTGAAAAGCAATCCAATTCACGAAGGGGCGACACCGAAGTTATGCTAATTTTGCTGGTGTGCGCGTTGTAGTCAAAAGATTACAGTGACATGTGGAAGCGGGATATCCAGTCTGCACGAGGCTGTAAGGAGGTGAGATGGATTTTTCATAGGAAAGTAATTTTGTGGTTGAAATAGATTTTGGAGGGTTAGAAAATAAAATCCGTATGTGCTACACTCAAAGTGAGGGGCAGTTAGCTCCAGTTGGTTCAGAGCATCTGGTTTCACACCCAGAGGTCGGGGTTCCGAAATCCCTCACCGCCCACAGACAGGGTTCTGCATCCAGTTGGTTCCAAGAGCATCTGGTACACCCAGAGGGTCGGGGTTTCGAATCCGCCGAACCCTGACAAATCCAGATACCTCTAAGATCTTGGTATCTAATATGTTGGATTTCATGCGTGCATACCTGTTGTTGGTGGTTGCAAAATTTATCTTCCTATCTTACTGTCTGGTACAGGAAACAGATGAGATGGAACTTTATTTTGGAATATAAATGAACAGAGAACATAACTTTCTTTATTGTGTTTTCTACAAAGGTATTTCGAGGCGGCTGTGTCTGTGTAAATTTAATTATACTTTCTTTCTTATTCATGCTTTTCAATTCGGTTTCATTTGATGAGCTGACCTTCACGTGCAATATTAGAATGGGAGATATTGGGGAATAAGTTTAATTTTATCCATTGATGTATCTTCTGACAATGTAATTCTATTATTTTACTTTTTAGGTTGTTGATATTTCATCAAACTCACATTAATATCATGAACCTATAATAATAGGGAATTTCTTTTTAATTTATCAGTTTGTAGAATTTTGAAAACAGATTCATAATCTCTATCTATTTAGAACTACTAATTCCATTATAAAAGTTTTTGAGTCATCAAACCATAAAAAGAAAATTTATTTTCACTTTCTACAACAATATGAATAAGTCTACCTCTTTACAAAAATCATTTTTATTTTGTTTTATATTTTAGGAACAATAGGAGGAGAGCATTATAATGTCTCCTCATTATTCATATAAAAATTATTCTCATCTCTCCTTTACCATTATAACTATCATTTGAGTCATTTATTAGTCTTCGAATTTATTAACAGCTTTTCTCTATAATACTTGATTCTTTTTGATTTCTTCTATTAGAGCTTTTCTTTCCTTTTGCATTAAGAGCTGTATCTTTTATGTTATCCCATAAAATTTTTGAGAACTTTTTATACTCTCCATTCTCCATCTTCAAAATCATTAATAATGGACAATAATAGCATTATCTATCCTGTGGGGTGTATCATTGTCATATACTTACAAAACTCATCATTAATTAAAACTTCAAACTCTCATAATTTAATAGCTATAATTTTGGGACAAACTTTTGGGGACTAAAAGAACATTAGATATTTATATATAAAAATTATAATTTAAACTAATAATCAATTATTTTAATATATTGATTGGGGACAGACTTTTTGGACATACTTTTCACAATATCTTCCATTCTCCACTTCTATTAGTTCCTATTCTTTCTAATAATTTTTTATTGAAGTTCTTTTAGAGTTCTTTTAATTTTTGTCATTAGTTTCTAAAAATTTCTGCTAATTTCACTACTATAATTTTAGTAGTTTTCAGAAATTAAATCCAAAAACCTGTTTCTCAAATCTACTTTTGCCAAAAGCTAAACTGATGTAAAATCCACTATCATCATACTTGAAATTTGGAGCAAGGAAGCTGAGCTTTTCTCATTTCATTAATAATTTTAATAGTGCCTCTTCCCCAGATTCATCAGTCCTGCCCTGAAAAAAGCATTAGCAATATCTGGATTATAAGGTCTTGAAAGGATGCTTGGTTTTCAGTTTAACTACTGTCCAATCTGCTGGAAGCACCTTCATTCCAAATCATCAATTTATTTTCATACACTGATTTTGAATAGGTATTCCACCTAGTATAATCTTGTATATAATAGCATTTAAAACCGCCTCTCAAGTGCTTCAATTGGAATAGGTAAAGTTTCTTTTCTTTGGACTCCTTCATAAGGGAAATTTTTAGCACTTAAATATTTGGTTTGAAAGCAACCATCACTTTATCTAATTGCTCAAAAGAGAGCTCAAAATCTCATCTTGATAGGCTAAATCATCATCTGTTCTGAAAAATCCAATTTTAATACTAGCACCTGTAAAGATTCTATCAGGTCTTGGATGGAATAGTAAACTGCAGCCCTGCAAGCATACCATTAGGCATATACAGAGTTAAGCTTGTCCAAAACCTCATCATTAGAATATTTTTGTATATTTTTCTCATCAACTCTTCTAGGTTTCAGAGCTCTATTCTTAAAAATCTCAAAGGATTGTTCTGATAAGTTTTCTAATTTGGTATAAGGCTCTGGTGTTCCATCCCACTTTAATCCTTGTTTTTGTAATAGAATTTTATCAAAGAAGCACCTTTGTGTTCTTGATTAGCAGCCTATTCTGATGTAATACATTTCCTTTATAACCAACGAGGATCTGGATAAACATCTACATTGATTTTAATATAAGACTTTTTCCTTTTTCTTCCAAAATATCTACATCTACTAAAAATTCCCAGGATATCCTTTTATTTTATTAGAGTAAATCTTCTGAAAGTTTCTTAGCATTCTGAATTCCAACAACTATTACCTTTATCGTCTATTCCAATGAACATATCACCTTTTAGAATTAGCAAATCCACAAATCCATTTGACATATTCATCTCTCCAGCTTTCTTTTATATTCAATAATTTGATTTTTCCATGAGGATAAAAATAATTAAAATTTTTATTAAAAATAACCTAATTGAGACAAATTGAAAGATTAGTACAGATGAGAACAAATATTATATTACTATTATAATATTGTATAATAATCAAAACTCTTAACAAAAAGACTTATTTTATCTGATGTTGGGAGTTTAGAGAACATTTATATGTTAGATACTTCATGAGTTAAATAAAACAATAATTGCCTCAAATATATGAATATTTTGAGTTAATCAGTAAAAATAATTGCCTCATTTTGGTCTTTGAAAGAAAAATTTTCTAAAATTTTTTGAGTCAGGAGTTACAAATGCGTGATACTCCCTATAAACCTACCCCACTTGTTTTTGGATAGGGAAATACTGAGCCTTTATAGAAAACTTGAAATCTTGGAGAACAAAAATAAATGTTTTGATTTTCTAAGGATTTAAGTCTTTTTAGAAGGATAATTTTTAACTCAAAACAATTTTTAGAAATGGTAAGAATTATTGATTACAAAACAAGACAAAAAGAAGATGGAACAGAGTTTTTATCTTTTTAGAAGTTCAGGGTGGAATTGAATGGTAAAATCCAAAGAAACAGGACTTTACTATGCTACAGCAAAGAAAGCTACAGTATCTACAAACCTTTGATGAAGAAACTTGTAAAAAGTCTGAGTAGGGACAGAAATGCCAGGCAGGATAACTAAAATAAAAACCCCGCACTATCAATACACATTAAAGAGACAGGAGAAATAATTAGTCTGAACATAAATATGTGTATCTTCCAGAAGATGTAGAAAAGAGGAAGAAAAACAAGTTGTAGAATTAGAAGAAGCTTTTTATTAAAACAAACAAGATTAATTTGGGAAGTCTATCATTTATAGACTTCCCTTTATTTTTTAAAAGGAAAGGTCTCATTGGTTTATGTAATTGTCCACTTTTTTGTTTTTATTTATATAAGTTCTGTGCAAAAACTGGACACTTTTTGAAGATTCTTCTAATGAATTAAGATTATTAAAAATCCTTTTATTCTTTTTAAGAGGAATGAACAAGTGAGAAATATAGTTTTTCGTGAATTGTTTATCCTTATACAAGTATTTTTACCAAATCACGAAATTTAGAAGTTTCTTATAAGAAAAATAATGCTAATCAGTCTTAAGAACTATCATAAATCTTCTAAATTCTGAAAATCAAAGTTATATACTAATATAGCCTAAATTTAATCAGAATTAACATTTAGAAGGTCTGTTAATTTAACCTCTAATGCTTGTGAAATTCTAAAAAGTAGTAAAAAGTGGGATTGGTTCTTCCAGATTCTATTCTGGAAATATTAGTAGGGTCTATTTCTCCCCGTGCATTCTGCCAACAAGTTCTACCTGAGAAATCCCTTTAGATTCTCTAATATCCTTAATTCTCTTTCCTACAACTTTCAGAATTTTAGATTTTTCCACTCGACTTATTTGGACAAGTCAAAATAAGTAGTTATATTTTATCGTTGAGACGCCATATATGGCAAGTTTGTATAATTAATAAATAAGGATATGGTAAATTTATATATGCTGGTGGTTATCTTAGTTGTAGTGTTTAAAAACCCCTAACATAATGAGTAAGAAATATTATTAGTCAGGGTTCGAATCTTAGAACCCACAAAAATCCAAGATTTTTATAAGTCTTGGATTTTTATTTTTAATATGTTGGATTTCATTACTTTCGTTTTGTGCAATAAGAAAGAAGATATAGATTAACAAAAACACATTCCAAAAGGAATGTGTTTTTGTGGGTGGCTGACCGGGATCGAACCAGCGACCCTCAGGACCACAATCTGACGCTCTAACCAACTGAGCTACAGCCACCATTATGAAGTGGTGCAAAGATACTAATTTTTCTTTACTACCAAATAATTCCATCAAAATTTTTAAACGCCAGCAATCGCTTCACTCACAAAAGCCCTCTGCATAGTCCACCTCGCTCAATCTTCCTAAGTCCTGGAGCCCTCGTATGTGATACTTTCCATAAAGTCTTTGGTTGCCGTGCTGTTATTGGATCTTTGGAATTTGCATCAAACAGCTGTGTCTTTGTAGGCTTTACAAACTTCCATTTTCTTCTCTCCATAAAATCAGAAATATCCACTACGAAATCGAGGCATAATGTGTTTCATTGGATATAATGAAAAGACATGCTTTGGTCTCCATAGCTTCTGTTTTTCCGTCGTTATATTCTGTTTCTAACTTTCTAAGTCCAGCAAGAAAACACGCATCAGAAACGAGTTTAGACCCTTTTGCATGGTCTGGGTGACGGTCTTCCCAAGCGTTACAAAAGACAATCTCTGGTCGGTATTTTCTAATCATCTGCACCATTCGCAACTGATAGTCTCTTCGGAATTAACCAAAAACCATCTTTCATTTTCAGATTTTCTCTTGCTTTCAGACTCACTAATTTTGCTGCATTGGCAGCCTCTTCTACCCTTGTTTCTATGGTGCCGCGGGTTCCCTATTTCTCCTGTAGAGGTCTATAATTTCCTATGCTTTTCCTTCAGGCCAATTTCAAGGGTTCCACATGCGAAACTCTACATCATCAGGATGAGCGCCTATTAGCTAAAATATCTCAATTTCATTTTATTCTATTTATGTATTATATTTATGGTTCTTGGATAAAGATTATACGAGCTGAAGCCCTTCTCTACTTACTATTTTCTGTCCAATATCCGTGCATGAATATCTTATCAGTCCATTCGCCACGCCAAAAGTTCCTTCATCTGTTAAGAAATACGAAGTTTTGGTCAATGGATATTTCTGAGTTTTAGGTTTTTCTTTTATTCGGCAAAAATAGAGAATCTCCTACTTTTATTGGAAGAATTTTAATATTTTTCTCAATTCAGTGGCTCTTTTCTCCGATATGGATCGGCTAATCGTGTTATAGCTGACACATCGATATGATTAGAAAACTCTTTCCAGACTTTCATAATGTTCTCATTCTTCTAATCGGGAATATTTCACATCTTTAAGGTCTAAATTTAATTTTTGAAGCACCGCGTTCAGATTACTTGTATTCGCATCCATCAAAATCAATTTTTATCTCCAGATTTCAGCATTTCTTTTTATTTCTTCCAAAGAAACATACTGTTTTTCAGAGTTTTTATTCACCACAGCTTCAGCATCCGCCGTCAAAAATAAGAGGGCTGCCATGGAAGTTTTGTCTTCGCATCCCAGTATTTTCGCTCCTTTTCCGTGAGCTCACGAGACATGATGATCATATCCACTTTATGATTGAGCAAATCCTCCAATGCTTGGTCTTCCTTGCTGACTTTCAGATTGATTTTAGCATTAGGATAAACCTTCATACCGCTGAGACAGCGCTTCTGCTATATTGACAAAAAGAATCATCATGCAGAGTGATTTCGCTCTGGTATGGAGCGGAGTGGCCTCTTCTGTTCCTCACTTTTACATGAGAAAACCAAAAACGCTGATAAAATACCTAAAAACTAATTTACTCCTCATCTCTTCTTTCTTTTCTTAAACGAATAAATGCCCTAACCAACCTAAACACACCATAAATACAAAAGCAAAGTACCCAGTGCATTTGCAGGTATCGGGTCTAATTTTACACCAAATGATCTTGTAATAATCACAAAAACACCAACAATGATGTACAAAAACCCTACAACGAATGTTAATATATTATAAAAACATAGTGACAAATATAATAAAAAGAGAAGTAAAATACTTCTCTTTTTATTATTAAGTTAAAATTATTCAAACTTCATCTTCAATGGAAGACTGCAATAAGATCTTACATGAATTCCTTCTTTTTAGCTGGTTTCATCCTTTTTATGGATCTTACCACTCTCTCTGCTTCTCTGTTGAAGTCAGGATTGAGATCCAGTAGCTTTCTTGAGAAACAGTTCCGTTAGTTTCTACTACGAATTTTACCGTTGTAGTAAGCATTCCTTCTCCTTGTACCGCTTCACTATCAAAATTTTCTACAACTTTTGCTCTAAACCCATTCAATCCCCCATTACCATAGTCAGCTTCTACATCCACTGAAGTATGAATTACCTTTTGTGTCCACTGGTTTGTCTCACGATCTTTTGCACCTTCTATTTTTAGCCTGAGTTCCTCTACCTCCTTCCACACCTTGTACTGGTGGCGGAGCATTATTTGTTGTTGCAACTCCTTCTTGAGTTTTTGTAGATATGGCTTTATTTTCCATATCTTTTTAGTAGGTGGCAGCGTTTCAACTGGCGCATCTGCCACTGGCTCAGGGAACTACATTTGCAATAGTAGCCACTTGAGGAGCATCTGATGGAGGAGCTACATCTTGTAAGCTTTGTAATATTTCTTCTTGCTTATTTTCCAAAGGCTCATCTGGAGCTGGTTCTTCTTCATCAGCAGTTTCAAGGTCTTTTCAGATTTACTTCTACTTCTATTTCATCCCCTTCTTTCGCTTCCGTTTTTATCGCCTTGGAATACACCAAAGGCAAAAAGAATCATTCCGGAAAAACAATACTCCTATAACGAACGCTTTGGTTAAAAAGTCCTCTATAACTTCTCCTCAAGTCATAGGCACCATAGGCTTTATTTCTGTTTTTCAAATACCAACTCCTCGAAGTCTGTGTATTTTAATTGTTCATCTGCCATAACTTTCGGTTTTAATTATTTTTACTTTTTGCTCATAAACCCCTTTTTCAAAAGGTTTCAATTCGGAAATACCAAAGTGCTCACTTCCTGTAATTTCCATTTCATCCAGAATATCTACGAAATGTTTAAAACTTGCATCATCTACAGGTTTTATAATCACCGTAAAATTCTCTTTCTTCACAGCATTCTTTTTAGCTTGCTCTATCACTTTTCTCACTCCTTCTATCATAAGATGTTTTGATAAGAGTACCTCTCATTAAGTCCTTTTGCATCCTGCTGGTGATAAAATAAATTATCATCCTTTCCTATAATGAATGTAATAGAGTTTCTTAAAATCTACAACAGGCATTTTTCCTGTTTAACTTTTCATCAGGCTTCGCTGGAAGGGTCAGATCCATAATGTTGGGTTTAGTAAAGGTAGTGGTAAACATAAAAGAACATCAATAAAAGGAAGTTCAAATCTACCATCGGTGTCATATCTCACACGATACTATGGAAACGGACTTTACCTCCTTTTGTTACCTTTTTCTTGTACTTGTACTTCTGCCATTTTTATTCTTTTATGTTTATTCCTCTGTTGTTACCAACACGAATTTATAAAAATTCTATATTTTTCAATCCTCGAATAAAACCTTAAACTTATCATATGATGCATTACACATCTCCTTTTACGGCAAGGGTTGCATTATTATTTATTTTTCGGTTTATATCCACCCAGTCTATCAACTGTTTATTTTGCACTATCCAAAGGAATTGTACCTCCTTGAAATTCTTTCTCTGGTCTTCCGACAATTGTAGAAACCTTTTAGCTGAGAAACCGACACACCTACAAATTCAGTTTTGCGCAAAAATTTGTTTTTCTTTATCTGTAAATGTGATTTTACTTTTTCTCCCATGCCTCTAATAGTTTTTCTATGTTCAGGGTCACTGGTAGGAGTAAAATAATATCTTCCATCGTTCGTTACGCTAATTGTCATTGTGTTCGCAGCCTCAGTTGGTTTCGATTTAGAAACAGATGAAGGCGTTACAATGTTCTCCACATCAGGCTGTTTTAAACTCCGTTGTCAAGATAAAAAGGTAAAAGACAGGAAAGTAACATCACACATGGCGGTCATATCGGTCAATACGCTGTGTCTGGTTTTACTTTTCGCCATTTTGTATTATTTTATATTAAACTTCATACTTTTGGATAAATCATTATCCTTTCACGATGCTGAATCTTATCTTTGAGTTTCAGCGAAAGATTGTTGAATAGACATTGCGATTTCATCAATCTTAAATGTCATACCATCTATCTTAGATGTAAAGAAGTTATATAAGATAATGTAAGGCAGATGTACCAATTCCTAATGCCGTGTTGATCAAGGCTTCAGAGATACCGATAGATAGAGCTGCAGCATCTGGAGTTCCTCCACCAGCACCTAGAGCGTAGAACGCACCGATCATCCCCATTACGGTACCTAACAACGCGATTAGCGTAGCTACTGTTCCTAATGTAGAAAGGATAGACATGTTCTTTTCCATCATAGGCATTTCTAGTGTAGTAGCCTCTTCGATAGATTTGCTAAGAGCAGCCATTTTTGCCTCTGTTCATAGTAGTTTCTTTGCTAAGAGCTTTATAAGTAGTCAAAGCTTCTTTATAACATTTCCTACAGAACCTCTTTGTTTGTCACATTCTTCTTGTGCTTCAGAAATTTTATTTTCTTTCAGCAATTGTCTGATTTTTCAAAAACAAAAGCTTCAAGATTTCCAGCGCCTTCCGCTTTATTCAAAACGAATAAACGCTCTAAAGAGAACACCAATACTGTAATAGCACAAGTAATAAGGACAGGTACGATCATACCTCCCATGTACACCATCCCCATAACAGATTTGAGGTGTCAATTCTTTTAATGGAATGTCCAAAAATGCCACTGAAGCACCACTAATTTCTCACCTTTTATGAGTGAAGTTTCCTGTACTACCAAAGATAAATAGATAAATACAAATACCTACCAATAATAAAAGTGGTAATACTAAAAATGGAGTTAAGACCTCCTGTTTTTCTTTCAACTACTTGTTGCTCTTGAGTTGAAACATTCATTTCCATATTAAACTAAATTATAAATTATTTTTGATTGTGTAAAGTAAAAATAAAAATTTTTCTATTATGCAAATTTATTTCATCAAAAAATTGAAAATTTTATTAAATAATATTTTATTTTTGATGAAAATCAATGTATAAAATTGAGAATTAAATAACAAAATATCTTTGAAATTATAAAATAATTAAAATACAATATTAATAATCTTCTTCTGGTACCACTATGATTTTTCTTTGGTTTAGCTCCATCCAGCAGCTGGATTACTTTTCTCATCTTTCATTACTATTTCCTCAATTTCCTCTTTAGAAAGCTCAGCAGAAAGGGAAAATTTGAACCTCATCTTCCCATTAAAACTCACTGGATATTCTATTTCATCTTCCACCAAATACGCCTCATTCAGAGCAGGGAAAGGTGCAAAATCTATACTCTCTGCATTACCAAGAGACTCCAAAAGCTCCTCACAAACATGCGGTGCGTAAGGCGAAATCAAAACAGCCATCGGCTCTAAGATAGCTCTTTATTACATTTTTAGTTTTTGTAATTCATTCACGGCTATCATAAACTGCGACACGGAAGTATTAAAGAAAAATTCTCAATATCGTAAATCACCTTTTTAATCAATGTATGCAGGATTTTAAGCTCCTCTTTCGTAGACCCTTCCTCTGAAAACCGATATCCCCATCAAAATAAAGGTGTAGAACTTCAAGGAAACCATAAACCTCGCTCAAAACCCTGTGTATTCCATGGCTTGAGACTGCTCTAGCGGCCCCTAGGAACATTTCGTCAAAGCCTTAGACAGTCAGCTCCATACCTCCTCGCAAATATCATCAGAGTTTACCACATTATATTTGGATTTGAACATCTTTTTCCACCTCTTTCTGCTAGATGTATTTTCCGTCTTCCAGAGATAAATTCAGCATCCTTAAACTCTGGTCGCCAAGCCTTAAACTTATCTAAATCCAGCTCGTCCGAAAGTTCCCTTTTAATAGAGAATATCGATGTGGATTTTTGAGTTTCGTAGTCTTTGCCAGTGCTTTTGAAACATACTTATTCGTTCCATCCACACGATACACAGCCGAAATCCCCAAAATCATCCCTTGGTTTATCATCTTTTTGGAAAAGGGAACTTTCGTGGCTAATGAATCCTCTATCCTTCAGGAACATAGTCCAAAACGAGAATAAAGAAGGTGCCCATGTAGCATGCTCACTTCACCAATATACAAATCTACCTGCCCCCAGTAGTCCGATATATTTTTATCGCAAAACTCAGCTTCGTTATTTGGATTCATGTATCTTAAGAAATACCTAAGAGCTTCCCTGCCCAACCTGGCATAGTGGACAATTCAAGCGGAAAAACATTTTGATTGTCAATCAAGTTCCGTAGACACCACTTTTTGATTAACCTTATCCCAAGCAGGAAATTTTTACGCATTCCCTAACGGCGGGTCTCCATCTTCGGTCGGCAGGTGATTTTTCTACTTCAGCAACTCAAGTGGAAGGCAAAGAAACAGGCAGGGTGTACGGCATTTCGTTTTCATAATAACTAGAACAGGCTCTCCCAGTATCTTTTGGCGTGAGAAAATAGCATCCCTCTGGCCGGTAGTTTATCTTGGATTTTCCTACTTTATGATTTTTCCAAGTATTCAACCACGGATTTCTAGCAGCCTTATCATAACTATCACAGCCATTTAGAAACTCCGAATTTTGATAAACCATACCTTCTTTCTCAGTAAAAAGCTTTCCGAGATATCTGTCAACATATATCTCAATATCAAAATGTTTCATGCAAAAGGCAAAGTCTCTCTCATCCCCTGCAGGAACTGCCATCACAGCACCTGTTCCGTATCCTGCAAGAACATAATCACCCAGCCAAATAGGGACAGGTTCTTTAGTAATAGGATGTTCAGCATAAGCCCCTGTGAACACTCCTGAAATAGTCTTCACATCCGCCATTCTATCTCTTTTCGGAGCGTTTGGAAGTGGCTCTATATAGGCTTCCACAGCTTCTTTCTGCTCTGGCGTAGTGATTTTTGAAACCAATTCGTGTTCTGGAGCAAGCGTAACGAAAGACACCCCAAAATAGTATCAGGGCGAGTAGTGAAAACCTCTATAAAATCATCAGAACCTTTAATACCGAATTTCACCAAAGCCCCTCAGATTTTTCCGATCCAGTTTCTTTGGCTTTCTCTTTCACTGCTTCTGACCAGTCCAGCCTGTCCAGCCCTCTCAAAGTCTGTCTGAATAAGCTGTAATACGCATAGACCACTGCATCATTTTCTTTTGGATAAACAGGGTATCCGCCACGCTCTGACTTACCATCTTTACCTCATCATTGGCAAGAAACCGTTCCGAGTGCAGGACACCAGTTTACCGTAGTTTCTGCTCGGTAAGCCATTCTGTAGTTCAATAAAATATCTTGTTTATCCGCCTCAGAAGCGTTTAGCCATTCCTCCGCAGTGAAAATTTAGTTCCCTCAGACTGCACGGCATCAAGGTTTTCTGTCCCAAATTTTTCAAAATGAGCCACAAGGGTAGAAATATTCTCCGCTCTGTCCGTAGCCTTATTATACCAAGAATGAAACAGTTCTATGAATATCCACTGCGTCCATCTGTAATAAGCTGGGTCAGAGGTTCTTATTTCCCTACTCCAGTCAAAGGAAAAACCGAGTAAGCTGCTGTTCGTATCTATTGATGTTTTCCTCTGTGGTAACTGCAGGTGCTGCCCTGTCTAGAATTGCATATTGCTCAGCAGGAAGCTCCAAAGCTGTCATAGCCCACAGGATGAAAGGACATTATACCCTTGGTGTCTTTTTAAAGTCAGCACTAAATATCACTCTGTAATATACCTCAGCGGATGCCTACATGAAGCCCCGCCCCGATGGATAAGGGAACATATCTTAAAACATAATATTTCGGTTTTTGCTGCTTTCTGACGGTTGCTGGCTTTTTGAAAGTTTGGTTTTCTCCCCAAAACTTCTGCCATCTTTTTCTATCTCTTGATGATTGTAAAACATGTTTTTATTATTTTATTTTTAATGGAAACTTCAGAACATTTCTTTTATTTTTCTTCATTATCTTCCTGTACTTCTGTATAAATCTTACCAGCTAAAACAACCTCTCCTTTAAATGTGTATTTTTTTAGAAACAAATTTTTCAAAAAGATAAGCCCTTATATCTGATTGTTCTAAATTAGCTAAAAGTTTTATTTTGCATAAAATCAATTTTTGATCTCCTTTAATCCCATTCCTGTATAATGCAAAACTCATCAATCCATTTATCCTGATATGGGTTTCTATCTTTCGTGATTGAGTCTGATCAGACACTAAAACAAGGGTATTAGTTCTATTACTTTTTCTCATTCCTCCTTTGCGGGCCACACTCGAATACCGCACATAATTCATCATTTGAAAGTTCCTCACCCAATGAAATTTCTGAATACACATCAAATTGTTTTTCCATCATAAGTTTTTAATAAATCTTTTTACATTATTATTCTTTCAATAAAGCTATCTCACATTTTTATTGGTAGTAAATTTAATATTTTTGAAATGAAAAAGCCTTTACTAAAAAGTAAGACTTGTGGATATTTTAACCCAAAATAATTATAATTTCTTCACATTTGAATAAACTGTTCCTGTAAAGATAGCTCCTCCGCCTTGTAAGATAAAAAGATTTCTTATTTATTATTAATTTCCGCATATTTTTAGTTTATTTAGGATTATTATTAGCCGTGAATTTTTTAATTTTTCAATATTCGGGCTGATAAATAAGAATCTATATTTTTAATTTGATGAGCAAAAATTATTAATTTTTACAATGTTTTGTTGTTTATCTCCAAATTGTCTATCCACCCACTATTTAACTCCCAAGCATAATAATTAAATTTTTATTAATAAAATCATTTTATTTAAATGTATATTAGCAAAATCCCCTCATTATCAATAGAAAAATATTGCAGATTATATTCATAAATTATAAAATCATTATCTGAAAATTCCAATGTAAATTTTATTATGGAATAATTATCTGATGCGAGGGAGCTACGCTTGTAGTATATGAAAGACGATTATTTTTAAAAGACAGCTCATCAGGATAACTATCACTCTTTCCCAAGCATTCTCTGCAAGGAAAAATATCATCATTATCATAAATTTTTATAAAATTTTTCATGGCTTTTTGCCTTTATAAATAACAATTTACTTTTTGGACACAATGTCCTCTTTTGTTTCCTTCTGACTTAATATATAGAGAACATCTTTTATCATTATCAAAATCATCACTATATCTTAGAATAACATCATATTGTGGATAATCCCTATTAATATCAATTTGGCTAAAAACAAAATGAAAAGAAAGAAAAATATAAGAAAGGTTATTCTCATCTTTATTTAAAGAGAAATTCTATAAACTTCAAATTATCCTTTCGGAAAGTTGTTTTCATATTCAGCAAAATCGTTGATTGGTTTTCTTGCAACTCCGCTTTCTACGGCTGCTTTTGAGCAACTGCGGCAGAAATTTTGCAAATAGTCTGCCGTCAAGTGGTTTCGGAATGAAATAATCTTTCCCAAAACTGATTTCAGCCAAATTATAAGCCTGTTTCACTTCTTCTGTCGCTGGTTCTTTTGCTACAATCTGCAATGGCATGAACCGCCGCTATTTTCATCTCTTCATTGATATCGGTAGCCTGCACATCCAGCGCACCACGGAATATGTAAGGGAATCCCAAAACATTATTCACCTGATTAGATAGTCACTTCTTCCGTTGCCATAATCACATCTAAGTGTTTGTTTTGCTAAATCATAGTCTATCTCTGGAATAGGGTTCACAATGCAAAACGATAGGATTTTTCCGCCATTTTCGCTAAAAACCTCAGGCTTTAGAACATTCCCTTTGGAAAGTCCGATAAAAACATCTGCTCCTCTAAAATCTCATCCAGAGTTTCGGCTCGGTATTTTGTACAAAATCCAATTTCTCTGGCGTAAGGTTGGTTCTCTTATGGCTGATAACTCCCTTGCTGTCGCACATTATGATGTTTTCTTTTTCAAGCCCAGCTCTATGTAAAGTTTAGAACACGCACAGCTGCCGCACCTGTCAATTTACCACTATTTTTATGTCCTCATCTTTTTCCTGCTATTTCAACCATTGAGCAGCGCCGCTGCGGAGATAATCGCCGTTCCATGCTGGTCATCGTGCATCAGTGGAATATCCAGCTCTTCTTTAGTCTTTTCTCTATATAGAAAGCCTCCTGGCGCTTTGATATCTTCCAAATTTATCCCTCCAAAAAGTAGGCGCTATCGCTTTCACGATTTCCACAAATTTATCAGGGTCTTTTTCATTAACTTCTATGTCAAAACATTGATATCTGCAAACACTTTGAATAAAGCCCTTTGCCCTCCATCACAGGTTTAGAAGCCTCTGCACCGATGTCGCCAAGTCCCAGAACAGCCGTTCCATTACTAATTACAGCCACGAGATTTCCTCTTTAGAAGTGTATTCATAGACCTTGGAGGCGTCTTTTTCTATTTCAAGACAAGGTTCTGCCACTCCAGGAGAATACTGCCAAACTCAAATCCCATTGTGTAGCGTAGGTTTAGACGGCTCCATTTGGATTTTTCCTTGGGCTCTGGCTCTGTGATAGTCCAGAGCAGCTTTTTCAAGTTTTCAGTTTCTTTATTTAATCTTTCTGACATTGTTTTATTTTTAGTTATTCAAAAATATATTTTTCGGTGGTAATCTACTAAGTTTTCAATAGGTTTCTGCACAACAGCTCCGATGTTCAGATTGTAGCAAGCCGCCGCCGCCCTCAGAATGTCTTCATAGATAAAGGCAATAGACCCTATAAAGTTAATCTCGCACGAGAAACAATCTTTATACGGAAGCATGATGTTCAAAGAAGTTTTTCATTTCGGAATAAATCATCTGCTGGAAATACGGATGGCTTTTTCCTTTCCGCTACGAATTTGTTAAATGATGCAATATGGCATTGGCGTGCGGGTTGTGACATTTGCTGAAACCAAGTCCCCGGCGGAAAGATTATAGACTTCATCAAATTCTTTTTCCAAATCTTTCGGTAGTTTTTCATAAATCGGTTGCGGAGAAGAGTTTCCTATAGCACATCCGCTCTTCATCGCTTAGGAGATAGCCTAGTGAGGGCAGTTCTCATGGATTTCTCTGCCGTCAAAAAGACACGAGTTGGAGCCGTTCCCAGTATGCGACAATGGCAGTTTTCCCACGATAGGCAGCATAAGCTGGCGGCTTAAGGTCTTCTTTTACCTCAATTTGAGCAGTGCCAAAACTTTCTGTATCTGCTCTTTACAATTGCCTGATTTTTGGAAATCCACAGCCTGCACCATAAAAATAAATTTTTTCCATTTGGTTTTTAATGGAGTGGAGCATTTCGTTTTTCTCAATTTCTTGTGGGATGAGTGTGCATCTACCACATTAGGATTAAAGCCGATGGTCTGGGTTCTTATGGTTTCTTTCCCGCTGTTGTCCAGTATCAGCCAGTCGCATTTTGTGGCACCGCCATCTACAATTGCTATCATAGTTTTTGAAATTTAGTGGCTAAAATAAGAAATAATTTCTTTTTGAAATCAATTTTATTTTTCACGGCAGGGCAGAGAATCAATTTAAAAGGTTAAATTTGCAATCGTTTTTAACAAATTATGAAAGTAATATTAGTCTATATTTAGTGGCTTGGTTTGTGGTCTTAGGATTTGTGATGACGCTTTCTGTAGGGTCTTTCATTTTATCTTTTGCCCTAAACGAACGCACTTTTGCAGTGGAGCTATAAGCTGATAAGAATCTGGTGTCTGGGGATGTTCTACGGAATGGGCTTCCGCTATGAGCTGATAAAGGAAACCCGCAGGAGATAGAAAAACAAGCAGTATATTGTCATCGCCAATCATACTTCTATGATAGATGTTCTTCTGCTGTATTCTCCTCCCAAGGCATTCCTTTGTGCTATGTGGGCAAGAAAGAGCTGGAGAGAATCCCTATTTTTGGGACAATATACAAGAGAATCTGCGTAACGGTAGATAGGAAAGACCCAGAGAGCAGGCAGAAGTCTATAATAAATGCGCGGAAAGAGTACGGCAGGGGCACAGCATAGTCCTGTTTCCGAGTGGGCGGTGTGCTCGGATGACACATCTATTATTTTTAGATAATTTTAGGAATGGGGCGTTTTCTATGGCGGTACAGCATCAGATAGATATTGTGGTTTTTACTTTTATAGGGCTGAAAGAAATGTTTCCGTATGACAACAGCAAGGGCTACCCTGGGAAAATTAAAGTCTCATCTTAATGATATTTTACCTCCCTCATGAAGACATGGAAACCCTGAAACAAAAATCTTGGCATCTCATGAAAAACACGCTGGACAGGTATATTGAATAAATTATTTTTGTACATTCCAAAAACATTTTTTATCTTTTTGTTTGTTTTTGATTAAGAAATAATTACAAAGCACAGACAAAAACAGATAAAAAGATGAAAAATAATTATATATCAGAAAAAGCAGTGCAGCATACATACAATTAGAAGATAAAGGACTAAATAACGACTTATATAATTAAAGGGCGGTGTCCAATAGGGAAAATACAGCCGCTTTTTGTCTGCACCTATACAGAAAGCCACAAGAATAGAATAATGTAATAATAAACATAAATCTCATTATGAATAAATTTATTTTTTCAGCATTATTGTTGTCCGCAGTGACAGCGAATGCACAGGTAAAAACGGAATGGTAGGATAAACACCGATGAACCGCGTGCCACTATGCACATAGAGCCAGGGGTGAGCGAGAGCAAAGGGCTTATAATCCCGCGTATAACCGCAGCACAGATGAAAAACCATGACCGGCCTTGCCCACTTTGGGGCAGACCACCACGCCATTATCACTTATCTAAAAGAAGACCTTCCCAGCGCAGATCAAACAGGTAAGTTAGCAGAGGTAAAAGAGGCTGGCTACTATTTCTATAACCACACTGCTGAAAATGGCAGAAACTTGGCGGTGGCGGTGAGCAGGACCTTAGAGCTGTAGGAAATAACGACCACATTACAAAAAGATGCTGGTATAGGGTGAAAATGGTACCAGCGCAGGAACAGGCTACCGTAACATTGGTATAGGGCGTAGAGCTCTTTTGAACGGCACTCAGGAAATGATAATATAGCGATAGGCAACCAGGCTCTTAAAAACCTTACCATAGGTCACCAAAACATAGCATTGGGACTGAATGCCCTTGAGAATAATACTATAGGAGGAGGTAATATAGCCATAGGAGGACACCCGCTTCATAAGAATATTTCTGGGCAAAATAATATTGCTATAGGGATTTAGTGCGCTACAAGAAAAATACCACAGGAAACAATAATGTCGTACTAAGGAACTTCAGCTCTCAATATAATACCACAGGAAAGAATAATATCGCTATTGGAGAAAGTGCCTTAAAAGGGCAGAATGACGACACCTATCACAGGAATTATAACATTGCTTTAGGAGCAGATGCTCTACAAAAATACAACTACTGGAGAGCATAATATCGCCTCAAAGGGTATCAGGCTCTTAATAGTAATACCACAGGAAACAATAATATCGCCCTAAAGGGAATCAAACTCTTTATACTAATACAGTAGGGTTTAATAATATCGCCCAAGGGAGTGAAGCTCTTTATAGTAATACCACAGGAAACAATAATATCGCTCAAGGGCAAACAGCTCTTTATAGTAACACCATTAGGGAATTATAATATCGCTCAAGGGACGACAAGCTCTTTATTATAATACCACAGGGAGTTTTAATATCGCTCAAGGTTTTAGTGCTCTTGTTAGTAATACTCAGGGAGGTGATAATATCGCACAAGGTTTTAGAGCTCTTTTTAATAATACCACAGGAGCAATAATATAGCCCTGAGGATCTGCTCTTTATGGTAATACCACAGGAGACAATAATGTCGCACAAGGTTTTCAGGCTCTTTATAATAACGCAGGAAGTCATAACATAGCTAGGTTTTTCAAGCTCTTTATAATAATACCACGGGACAGGAGAATATTGCCATAGAAATAGTGCACTTAGGTTTAATAGTATAGGCGAAGGTAATATTGGTATGGGAGCATCTCGCCCTCCAAGGGCAGAGCACTGGTGTGCCTATGACAGGAAGACATAATATAGCCTTAGGAGGAGGGACTCTTTCTAATAATAGTACAGGGGAGTATAACATTGCCTTAGGTGCGAGTTCTTTATACAATAATATAAGTGGGGTAGACAATATAGCCCAAGGACGAGATGTCCTCCACAGAAATACCACAGGAGGATATAATATAGGAATGGGGTATAATGCTCTTTTTTAATACTATTGGAGGAAGTAACATAGCCTTAGGGAAGAATACCCTGAGAGGACAGAGCGATACAGCCCCTATGTCTGGAAACTTTAATATAGCCTTAGGGGATGAAGCTCTTTATAATAATACCACAGGGAGTTATAATATCGCCCTAGGGTATCATGCTCTAATAGCAATACCACAGGGTATAATAATATTGCCCAAGGGAATTCAGCTCTTAGTGCAAATACGACAGGTCATGATAATATCGCCCAAGGGAACTCAGCTCTTTCTTATAATACAGGAGATTATAATATCGCCCAAGGAAGTTTAGCTCTTCAATATAATACCACAGGAGAGAGTAATATCGCTATTGGATCAGGAGCTTTAAGAGGGAACGCTTTCTTATTTATGACAGGGAATAATAACATTGCACTGGGGCGAGAAGCTCTTTCTGATAACATTGCAGGAAGCTATAATACCGTTATGGGGATGGCATCTGGAGGATGGATAAAAGGAAATGCAAATATACACATAGGGATAGATACTCCTTTTGTACTGCCTAATGCTAGTGGTGAATTAAACAATGTAATAGCTATAGGACATTTTGATAGTCAGGGTGCTTATCCACTAAATACAACCACAGCAAATGATAATGTAATCCTGCTGGGAAATTCCAGCCCTGATGCCCCTAAAGTAGAGGTGGGTACCTATAAACCCCAAGCCAAGCTGCATGTAGAGGGTAATATAAAAAGTAGGAAATGAAAATAATACATGTAATGCAGATACAGAAGGCTCTATCCGCTATGATAAGCCGTCTAAAAAAATTCCAAGGCTGTGACGGAACTGGCTGGGTAAACCTGAACTAAGAAAAATAAACTATCAATAACCCGCCCGCCGGACTTATCAGAAAGGCGGGCATAAAAACAGAAAATTATGACAGGATTAGAAAATTTAGGTGGAAAACCACCTTAGCGAACAAGAAGTCCAAGGAGCAAAAAAGCTGGTATCATGGGTTTGGTAAATTCCTTGGAAGGAATCAAAATAAACCTTACCGCTGCACAGCGCCAGAAATACGGAAGTATAAATGAGCAGAACAAACTCTTTGTAAATAAAGTCTATGACTATTACAAAAACCAGCCAGACCTCAGAAATCAGGATATAGACTGGGTGGAGTTTGAGAAAGACTACAAAAAGCCGCCAAGAGCTGGAAGGCATGATAGCACAGGTAGAAGACATCCTTAGAATTTTTGGTAAATGCCAAAATCCTATACGACCATGACAACTACCAAGCCGCTCTACAAGACTACTCCTATACGCTCTATAAGGCAGGCGCAGGGCTTTCTTCAGCAGGTTTTGAAACCAAGATGAATGACCTGAAACAGTTTTTCAACAGAACTGCAAAAGAGAAAAATAATCCTATTCATATCAAAAAGGTCCAGCACTTCTGTGCTGGGCTTTTTATTTTAGTAAGGAGGTTATTTGTCCTCATAATGCCCATAGCAGGTAAGCAGTACCACTTCTTTCTGCTCCTCAAAAGATTTCATAGGTAAGGCGGTGTTTTTGGTCTATTCTGCGTGACCATACCGAGTGGTCTCTATATCCTTTCAGCTCTTCAGGCTTTCCTGTTCCTTCGGTAGGATCTAATTCAGATAGAAAGGCTTCTACTTTTATAAGGCTTTTTCTTTTGTCCTGATTTTTTGTGTTTTTTTCTATATGCTCAAAGAATTTATCAGAATAGATAAGCTCATACTTATCTTCTTTTTTCCATCATTCTATCAGCAGTTTTTCTCATTTCCTCTCTGCTCATCTTTTTCTTTTTCCTTTTCTGGCTTCATCAATCATGCCGAAATACTCCTCTTGGTCATTCTGGCAGGGTCGGTTTCTCTATTTTTAGGGACTTGGCTTGAAATTTTTTTGAGAATAGCTTCTATAATGGAGAGGTCTTCTTTTTATTTCTACTTTTATGATTACGGTTTCCATATCTGAAATTTTTCACAAAGTTAATTTTTATTTTCAATAAATCCCCTTCTTTCTTTTTGTTTCAAAAATCATCGCAGAGGGGGTATTTCAGGGGCAGATACCATATTTTTGGGGTTGCAGACCGCTTTTTGGGGTTAAAAACTATTCTGATGGGGTCTCGGACTCTGTTTTTGAAGTCTCAGACCCCTCCGATGAGGTTCTGGACTCCTCCGTTGAGGGTTCAGGACTCCATCGCTGAGGTTTCAGACCCCATTTTTGAGGTTAATAACCCCAAATTTGAGGTTCGGAACCCCAAAAATGAGGTCAATAACCCCAAGATTGAGGCTGGAACCCCATCGGCGGGGTCTGGAACGCCAAATTTCAGTCCAGAACGCCATAGAACCACTCTTACAATCATAAAAACCATTACAGAACCTCCTGCAGGGCAGGATACAGCCCTCAGAAAAAAGGGCAGGGTATGGTAAAAACTTATTTTTATGCCCCATTCTTTTGTTTTATCCCTGCTGTATGTAAATAATTCCCGTAGTTTTGTTAGCAAAAATTTAACAATGAAAAAGAGTAATACCTATGCTATTTTTATAATCGGGGTCTTGTTTTTATTTTTTTGGGTTTGTTACTTGGCTCAATAGTACTCTGATTCCGTTCCTGAAACTGGCTTGTGAGCTGGAGTCAGACACGCAGGCTTTCTTCGTGACATTTGCCTTTTTATATGGCTTACTTTTTCCTCTCCATTCCTTCGTCCTATATCCTCAGCCGTACAGGCTTCAAAAGAGGAATGGCGCTGGGGCTGGGCATCATGGCGCTGGGGTCTTTGGTCTTTATTCCGGCGGCAAATACCAGAAGTTTCGGGCTTTTTCCTTGGCGGACTTTTTGTGCAGGGCACGGGGCTGTCTATCTTGCAGACGGCAAGTAACCCGTACATCAGTATTTTAGGCCCTATTGAAAGTGCAGCGAAGCGGATAAGCATCATGGGCGTGTGCAACAAGATTGCCGGAATGCTGGCACCCATAGTTTTGGGCGTTTTAGTACTGAAAGATGCCGAAGGAACCAAAAACCAGCTGGATGCTGTAGCATTTGGTGCATAGAAACCAGATTTTAGATGAGCTGGCTTTCCAAGATTATTATGCCTTATGTAGTGATGGCGGTTATTTTGGTTTTACTTGCCATTATGATTTGGCGTTCCGCTCTTCCAGAGATAGAGCAGGAGGAGGAAGAAAGCACAGCTAAGACTGATAAAACTTCTGTTTTCCAATTTCCGCATTTGGTTTTAGGTATGCTCTGCCTGTTTCTGTATGTAGGGGTAGAGGTGATGGCCGGCGATGCCATAGGAACCTACGGACAGACAATAGGGCTTTCGCTGGATACTACCAAATATTTTTACCACCTTTACGCTCTTTGCTATGCTGGTGGGCTATCTTGTGGGGATTTTAGCCATACCCTAAATACATCTCACAGCAGAAGGCACTGGCGGTTTCGGCGGTGCTGGGGGCGGTTTTTCAGTGTAGGGGCTTTTATGAGTTCTGGTTACACGGCTATTGTATTTATTGCCTTATTGGGCTTGGCGAATGCCCTGATGTGACCGGCGATATTCCCTCTGGCGATAGATGGTCTGGGTAGATTTACCAAGATAGGTTCTGCTCTTTTTGGTAATGGGGATAGCAGGAGGGGCAGTTCTTCCGCTGATATATACTCTGCTGAAAGACCATCATGTTTTCAGCAATCAGCTTTCGTTTTTGGTGGTGATGCTTCCTTCTTATATCTATATATTATATTACGCAGTAAAAAGGCTATTCGGTTGGAAAAGAAAAAAATAAAAGTATAAAGAGAGAACTAAAAATTCTGGGCAGGCGTATGGTTTGCCCAGATTCTTTTTGTTTTTATATTTTTTTCTAAAATATCTTCGGCTGTCCGCTTTTTGAATCTTTCTACGAGTGGAAAAAAAGATTTTTCGGCTTCGTGTTTTTCCAAGCTGGGTTTTTCGGCAGGAGATGTTCTATATTTTCTTCTGGGGCTGGGGGCTGTTGTTTTTCTTTTGTTTAAAATTTTTTTCAGAAAAAGCAGATATACTCTGAAAACTGCTCATTTCTTGGAATGTGTTTTATTTTGTATATCAGTGTTTTTGGGGAATGCTTTTATTTCCAGCAGCCTATCATCAGTAAGTTATCCGAAAAGCCGCCTGCCGAAGAAGAAAATAAAATCTCTTGCAGTAAAATACCTCAACCGCTGTCTCTATTCCAGAAACCGAGTAAAAGAAGATGCCAACGGAGTATTTATGGTAGAGAACATCAGGGAAATAGAGCAGGAAATACTCTCCCAGCAGAAGAAGCTGCCAACATATTTAAGCTCCAAAAATCTGTGGAGATAAGCGGTTTTAAGCCAAAGCCTCTATTCAGGAATAATGAGTGCCACGGGAATATCAGGCTATTATAATCCTTTTACTACGGAGCCTCAGTACAATGCCGCTGAGCCTCTACATATATTCCTTTACCCTCTCTCATGAATCTGCCCACCAGCTTGGTTTCGCCCGTGAGCAGGAAGCTAATTTTATTGGGTATCTTATTGGCAGAGATTCCTCTAATTGGGAACTGAAATACAGCACAGAATATTTTGTCTTGAAAAAGTCTATTGCATCATTTGGCGGAGAGAGATGAAGCGTTTTGTAGAAGAATATTCTTTTCCAAATACAGCGAAGGAATGAAGCGCGACAGGCAGCACGAAAAAGATTTCATTACCCAAAAACCAAGGACTGTTGAATGATTTTTCTCTACTGCTAATGACTTATTTTTAAAATCAAACCAGCAGGAGGAGCGTTACTTATAGTTACTTTATTGATTTGCTTGTCCGCTACGAAAGAGAAAAAATGGCTCACACAAAAAGAAAGTGTGAGCCCAAAAACACTAAATGATGAAAAATTATTACTCTTAGCCAACTCAACAGCTACCTAAAAAAAGTGCCACAAAAGTAATAACATTTTTAATAAACCAAATATATTATCAAAATTTTTAGTTTTCTTTCATAAATTCTTCAGTAAGCTCCATATTATGATATACATTTTGTACATCATCATCTTCCTCAAAAGCGTTCCAGCATCTTCATATTGGCTTTGAACTGCTCTTCACTTACTTCTTTAGTATTGTTTGCAATTCTCTGGAGTTCAGCGCTTTTTGCTTCTATATTTAATTCATCTAATTTATGAGATAGAGCCCCGAAGTCCTCAAAAAGCGGTGGTAATCATTACTTCTTCTTCATCTTGGTCTATTTCTTCTGCTCCTCCATCTATCATTTCCATTTCAAAATCATCCCAAGGCATTGTAATAGATGCTTTGTCAATAGTAAAAATCCCTTTTCCTGTCAAAGATGAAAGACAGCTTCCATTTTTCCCAAGATTGCCTTCAAATTTATTGAATATAGCTCTTACATTAGCTACAGTTCTAGTAGGGTTGTTGGTAGTACATTCTATGAAAAATGCTACCCTCCTTGCCCATATCCTTCGTAAGTGATTTCTTCGTAGTTTTTCAGCATCTGCTCCGCTGGCTTTTTTTATAGCTCTGTCTACATTGTCTTTTGGCATGTTTGCCCCTTTTGCGTTTTGGATGCATCTTCTAAGAGCAGGGTTGGAATCTGGATCAGGGTCCTCCAGCTTTTTACAGCAAGGGCGATGTCCTTACCTATTTTTAGAAAATGTCTTTTGCCATTTTTATCCCATCGGAGCTAGTTTAGAGGCTTTTCTATATTCAAATGCGCGTCCCATATAATTTAGAATTTAAGATTACAAAAATAGATAATTTCTCATGAATAAAAATGCTCCCATACTGGGAACATTTTTATTTTTGAAAAACTTTGTTATTTTTCTTCTTTTAGCCGGAGCTTTTTCTTAACAACTTTTTCTTAACAACTGGTAAGTCTGATTTTTTTGAAGAGCTTCCCAAGCAGCGCCATCAATAGCTTCTACTACCACTTTTCTGTCTCTTGCTCTTTCTTCATCAGAAGCTGTTTCAGGAACTACAGCTTCTTTTTCACCTACACCAGTAGATTTCAATTGACTATCTGCAACACCTCTTTGCTCTAAAGCTTTCACTATGTAAGCAGCTCTTTCTCTTGAAAGTTTCAAGTTGTAAGCATCATTACCTTTCTTATCTGTGTGACCAGTAACAAGGAATGTACCTCCATTAGAAGATTTGATTACTTCTGCAGCCTGATCTAATTTTTCTAAGAGATTCAGGGTTACTGATAGTTGCTTTATTAAAAGTCAAAGATAATACCTTGTAGAGCTCCTGTAGCTTCTATTGCGATTGCAGACGCTGGTTTTAGGACATCCGTTGTATTCTGGCAATCCAGGAACTTCAGGACAAGCATCATCTTTGTCAAGAACTCCATCACCATCAGTATCAGGCCAAGGACAACCTTGATTTGCTACTGGACCAGGTACACTTGGACAAGCATCATCTTTATCAAGAACTCCATCACCATCAGTATCAGGACAACCGTTAAGTTCTACTGGACCAGGAACTTCAGGACAAGCATCATCTTTGTCAAGAACTCCATCACCATCAGTATCAGGCCAAGGACAACCTTGGTTTTCTACTGGACCAGGGATTTCAGGACAAGCATCATCTTTATCAAGAACTCCATCTTTATCTTTATCTCTGTTACCAAATCTAAAGTTGATAGAAGCAGAAGCTGCCAGAAGTTAGATAAATCAGATTTTTCTATTGGAGTAGTCACATAATCTCCTTGGATACCAATACCAAAGTTTTTAGTAAACCAAAAGTTAGATCCTAAACCACCACTTACAGTAAAATGATCTGCTCTTCTTTGTGTACTAGCTTCTCCGTCATAGCCATTATATACTTTTCCATGTACATCAGTAAGCGGAAAAACTTACATTAGTATAATCATGTCTTAGGTAGTTAGCACCTACTCTTACATATGGATCAAAACCAAGATTCTTCATTCCAAAATCCATTCACTTTGAATTGAAGACCAAGACCTGTCATCAAGAAAAATTCTTTATCCATATTAATTCTCTTGTTACTAACATTCCCTACGGAAGTCTGCCAGTCAAGAACTAAAAACTTGTTTAAGTTTCTCACAACAGTTAATTTTGACAATGGCGGCGTAATCACGAAATTATTCATCGTGTACAAATCTTTAGAAGAAAAAGCATCTCCTAATGCCTGCCCTACACCTTTATTAGCTGCTACATGGTTTACTCCGTGAGCTCCTACCCCAATCAACCATCTATTATTAGTGGTCTGGGCAGAAACAGAAGAAGCCACTGTAAGTGCTAATGCTGTAATTCCTAATCTTAGATTTTTTTCATAGAATTAAATATAATTTAAAAATTAATTAGGTACAAAAATTAGTAAAAATATTGATATAACAATGCTAATTTTTTCTTTAAAAATTCTGTCGAGATTTCGTTTGTTCTCTCGCTCTTTTATGGTTTCACGCTTGTCAAAAGAGCTTTTTTCCTCTTGCTAAAGCTATTAAAAAGTTTAGCTTTATTCCGTTCATTAATATAGAGTTTTAAAGGAACAATAGTAAAACCAATATCCTTTACTTTTTCTTTAATTTATCAAGTTCTCTGGCGTGGAGCAGGAGCTTTCCTTTCTCGTTTTATTTTTGTGGTTGTAGAAAGTTCCAAATTTATATTCATCAATAGTCATGTTGATAACAAAAAGTTCATTATCAATAAATTCTACAAAAACTCTCCGTAATAGAAGCCTTGGACAGCCGGATGGATTTTATCTCAGTGCCTGTAAGGACTATTCCAGCTTCGTATTCTTCAAGTATTTCATACTCGAATCTCGCTCGTTTGTTGAATATATTTATATTTTTTTAGTCTTTGTCATTTTTGTAAAATTGAAGTTGCAAAAATTAAATATTATCTATAATATTCATAATACTGCCGACAGAATTTTTCAAATCAAAAGGCATTTGGTAGTCCCTGAAGGTTGTTTTCATAAGTTTTGAAACTTTCTGGATGGAGGAGGGCTTGTTCCATTCCTTTATAAATGCCATCTTCGGAGTTTTTCTACATAAGCCTGAGTCTGCCGTTTTCCAGCATTTCTGCCACGCCGGAAACATCGGCTGCTATAATATCAGTGTGATGGCTTCAAATAAAACTGTGGGAAAGCCTTCGTAGCGCGAACTCAAGATATAAAAATCAGCCTGAGAAAAATAAGGGTAAGGATTAGAGGTAAAGCCGAGCATCGTAGCGGTTTTGTCTAATCCTAAGTCGGATTTCAGTTTTTTTATGTTTTTCAAAATCATAGCCGTCTCCGATGATTAACAATTTGTAGAACACTCCTTATCCAAAAAGCCTTTGTGCGCTTCCAAAAAGCTCTGTCAAAGCCTTTTCTATGGAAACACCGTTCCTACCGAAATAAAAAGTAGGAATAGATTTGTCAAACACATATTTTTTCAGCTTTTTCCTTTGCTTTGTTTATGATTTCATTGAGTGTCCAATGGATTATAAATCCTGACAATTTTCTTTTTGCTTTTCATTTTCAGCTAATGATTCGAATAGATTTTTGGATTTTTCTGAAATAACCATGATTTTGTCAAACCCAAAGAATTTTCTGATTTCTTCATTATTATAGCCCCTTTACTTGGGACAAATCGTTGTGAATCCAGACTAATTTTTTTAGATGATTTTATAGGAGAATTCAGTATTTCGTCTCTAAAACCATGGATTGCCGCAAAACTCTACATCGTATTTTTATTTTTTTAATTTGTTGCGATATAGTAATTTAGGGAAAAACCTTTAATAAACCTTGATAAATCACCCTCATTGCCTTTGGGATAATGTCCTGAGGGCGGTTGGTAGTAATCATTTCGCCTTTTGTTGAGATACAAAACATTAATCCACTTCGGGATTTCCGAAAGATACTTCCCTGAATAGAGGTTGAGCAGCAGGTCTATCTCATACTTATCGACAGGGATGTTTTTTTCAGTAAAAGTTACTAGCACTTTCTCTGCGCCGCCATGACGCAGAGAACCAATGCGGATAAGTATTTTTCTTTTTTTACTCATGTTTTTATTCTCTCTTCCTCCAAGTCTATACGAAGGATAAATTTTCTGATAATATCTTCGTTTATTTTCGGATTTTCATTGTTTATTTTGAAAAAGCAGTTTTCTTTTTTGCTCCAAAACATCCAGATAAATATCACGGATATGGTCTGGCACTTTCATGTTTTCTTCTGATTCCAGCCGCTCTTCCCAGTGGCTTACATAGTGCCTTAGGGTGCGGTTGTTTTCATTTTCGGATTTGTAATTGGAGTTGATGTATTCCAAAGAGTTTTTAGCCAGTTCTTTAAGGATAAATTTCTCGGTTTCGTTTTCAGGAAGATGGTCATCAAACTCGGGTAAATTTATCTTTTAATGATAAAAAGGAAGGGTAAGCCCTTGGAATACCAGCGTTACAAAAATAGTCACAAAAAGTGATGTAAAGGATTGCTTCTATGCGGGAAAGGCGTAATCTCGTCTTCCAAAGTGAGAGGAATAGAAAGTGCTGCCGCCAGCGAAACCACCCCGCGCATCCCAGACCATCCCACTATGAAAGGGCTTTTTAGCTCTATCCGTGGGTCTGCAACAGTGATGAATCTTTTTCATAATCTGGGTAGTAACTATCGCCCCATAGGAAGCAATTATTCTAATAACCATAAGCACAGCAGTAACCCAAAGCCCATAGATAGTAGCCTGAACGATGCTTACCCCGTCTTCGTGCAGTCCGGAAACAATCTCTGGCATGTCTAAACCGATGAGCAGGAATACCAACCCATTCAGCAGGAAAAGAAAGGCTGTGCCATACATTGATACCCCTTAGCCGTGATGAGCTGTCTCAGATATTTCGTGCTGTTATACGAAAGGTATAGCCCGCCACACACTACCGACATCACCCCAGAAGCATGCAGGACTTCTTCTGCTACATGATATACATAATGAAAGGCGCAGCAATAGACAGAATGACATCTATATCTTCATTCGTAGGGAAACCATTGGTGGATTTTTATAAAGATAAATCCGATAAGCAGACCAATGCCCACTCCGGCAAATATCATCCATCCGAAACTAATAGCTGCATCCTGCCATATAAACTGCCCCTGTAGTCACTGCTGCTGAAGCAAACCTGAAAAATAACCAGCGAAGAGGCATCATTAACAAACTTTCCCTTCCAAAACGGTAGCTATCCGCTTAGGAACTTTCACAAATTTCAGGATAGAGCCGGCACTCACGGCATCCGGCGGAGAAACAATACCTCCTAACAAAAACCCAAGAGCCAAGGACATCCCAGGGATAAAAATGATTGACCACGAAAGCCACCGAAATCGCCGTAAGAAAGACCACGATGAACGCAAAACTGAAAAATCGTTCTTCTCCAGCGCCATATTTCTTTCCATGAGTTGGCAAGAGCCGCTTCATAAAGCAGTGGTGGCAGAAATATAATGAGAATAAGGTGATGGTCTATTTTTATGACTGGCGTTTTAGGGTGCATACTTACCGCAAGCCCCGCGATGAGGAGCAGGATAGGGTAAGCCACCTTTATTTTTTATTGCTTTAGCATGATTAGTGCTACAATCAGCAAAATCATCCCAAGGAAAAATGAAAAATATTCTACTATCATTGTTTTTGATTTTATTCCGCAAAATAATATTTTTCTTGAATATGAAAAATTAAATTCAAGATGCTATACAGAACATGGTCTCTCCTTTATTCACCGGCGGAGTGCTTATTTTGTATAAGATAATGCCGTCTGCGGGAGAGTTTATTTCATGGATGATATTCCCAAAATCATCGGTAATATAGCCCAGCTTCTCTCCTTTTTATTCGGTCTCCTGCCTTGTGGCGGCTGTAGAATATTCCCTTCTCGGGAACATTTATATAAGACTGCCGGCCGAAAAACTGGTAAGCCTTCTTTTTGGTTTCCGCCTTCTTTTTCGGGTACATCCCCATGAAATCCAGCATGCGGTATACGGATTCTTTCAGCAGGCTGATGTCTTCCCTGTCTGCGGTGCCGAGTTTCCCCGCTTCTATGCTTAGTGCCGCCACGCCGTTCTGAACAGCTTGTTTAAAGGCATACAGAGCCGGTTCGGTTTTTCGTAATGGTGTAGGGATAAGCCACAATATAAGGCATGCCCGAAACCTCCGAGAGCCTATGGAGCCAGCTGGGTGTTTTCTTTGTCTTCCTCGTTGTTGTAATAACATGCAAAGGGTATCAAATCCTCATTGGCATCTCCGCCGTGAATGTCCAGAAACACATCAGAAATGGGAATAATATTTTTGGTAATCCAATGGGCGGTCTGCTCCGTGATGCTTCCCGAAGCGGAACCAGGAAAAACCAAGTTTAGATTTTTCCTATCCGTAGGATTTACTAAAGGAACGCGCCCATAGAAAGACCCTAGCATTTGCAATGGGCAGAATGACCAGTGTGCCTTTCAGCTGTTTTGGGTCCATTTCTTTCAGCAGCTCCTGCACAGCCATGATGGGCGGATATTCATACCCATGAATTCCGGCTACGATGGTGAAGACCCTGCCTTTTTTTCTTTTGCCGTTGATGATGCTCAGCGGCATATAGTGGTTTTCATCTTCTTTATTAAAGATTATTTTGGTGTCAAACCTGTCGGCGGAGGCTTGGTTGATGAGCCGATTGATTTCTTGTGCATTCATTGCAAAAATATTGGAATATTAAAAAGATAAAGAATTGTTTTTTCATTTTTTAAACAAAAGATTTTTTTAGAACCTGTGGCGCAAAAACCTCAGTTATTTCAGCCTGTCCGGATTTTTGTTTGAGGAAGCTGTCCCAGCTCGAATAAGATTTTGTGCTCTCCGCCTTTCCCGAATTGAAATAATGGCACACCGCCACCGCCAGTCCGTCTGAGGCGTCTAAGTATTTGGTGGGAAATTCTTTTCAAGCCGAGCAGGTTTTTTCAGCATGCCGGCCACCCTGCTCTTTACTCGCGTTTCCGTTTCCGGTAATCGCCATTTTTACTTTTTGGGGAATATTCGGTAATGGGAATATCGCGGTAGAGGCTCGCTGCCATCGCAACGCCCTGCGCCCTGCCGAGTTTGAGCATACTCTGCACATTTTTTTCCCAAAGAAAGGAGCTTCCAGCGCCACCTCATCAGGGTGGAACTCATCGATAAGGGCTAAAGTCCTCTCGAAGATGTATTTCAGCTTGGTTTCGTGGTTGGGGTATTTTTTTGAGCACCAGCTCGTGGATGGAGACCAGCTCCATTTTACTTCCCTTCACGGAGATAATCCCAAAGCCCATCACGGTAGTCCCTGGGTCTATCCCTAAGATGATTTTTTTCTGTCTGCATGGTGCAAAAATAAGAAAAACCATTTTTTAATCAATCGGGTTAATGAGCAGATAAAACTAAAAATCATTTTTCCCTGTTTGTAGGGCTTTGTGACAGGTTTTGGATGGAGTGTTTTATGGAAATAAAAAGAAGCCCGTTGGTCAGGCTTCTTTTATTTAGCTAAACATATCCCTCACTCTTTCAAAAAGATTTTTTTCTTTTCCTGTGGGCTCTGCTTTCATTTCTCCTTGGTCTATCTGCTTTTTGGAAAAATTCTTTCTGCTCTGGGGTGAGCTTCTGTGGCGTCCATACATTTACATGGACAAACATATCGCCTTTGTAGTAGCTGTCCAAGCTCGGCAGTCCTTTCCCTGCCAAGCGGAGGATTTTTGCCAGACTGCGTGCCAGCATCTATTTTTATTTTTACTTTTCCATCTACGGTAGAGATTTCTTTGGAACAGCCCAGAGCGGCTTCGGCAAAGGAGATGTAGAGCTCTTGGTGGAGGTTGTCCCCTTCTCTTTTATGTTTTTGTCTTCTACTTCTTCTATCACTACCAGCAGGTCGCCGGGAGTTCCTCCCAATGGAGCATCGTTTCCTTTTCCTTTTACACTCAGTTGTATGCCGTCTCTTGCCCCAGCCGGAATGTTGATATTTACTTCTTCTTCCTCTTGGATAAGTCCCTGTGCATTTGCCCCAGCGGGTATTTTATCGGCTACTTTTCCTAAGCCTTGGCAGGTTCCGCAGGTGGTCTGTGTCTGCATCTGCCCAAATACGGTATTCATTACCTTCATCTGAACACCTTTTTCCATTACAGGTAGGGCAGGTTTTGGAGGTAACGCCTTGGGCGAGTTTCATTCTTTTTACTTTCAGGGTTTTCTGTGTTCCGCTGAATATTTCCTCTAAGGTCAAACGAATGCGGGCACGGAGGTTAGAGCCTCTGAGTTGCTGAGGTCTTCCACCGCCGCCAAATCCTCCGAAATCTCCAAAACCGCCAAATCCTCCACCGAAGATATCGCCAAACTGCGCGAAAATATCTTCCATGTTCATTCCGCTGCTGTAGCCGCCACCCGCTGCACCGCCTACTCCGGCATGCCCGAACTGGTCGTACTTTGCTTTTTGTCGGCATCGCTCAGCACCTCATATGCTTCGGGCCCGCTTCTTTTGAATTTTTCTTCGGCTTCTTTATCGCCGGGGTTTTTGTCGGGTGGTATTTTATCGCCAACTTACGATATGCCTTCTTGATTTCATCTGCACTGGCAGATTTAGAAACTCCTAATATTTCGTAATAATCTCTTTTAGTCATCTTTAATAAGCCAAAATCTTACATTCCTGTTACTACTGCAAAACGAATCACCTTGTCATGAAGCTGGTATCCGGTCTCTATGACATCTACAATCTTTCCTTTCAACTCTTCGGAAGGAGCCGAAATCTGGGTAACAGCCTCGTGGAAATCTACATTGAACCCATCTCCGGCTTTTACCTCTATGCTTTTCAGTCCTTTTTCGCTTAAAGTATTTTTTTAAATTTTTTTGATAAATAAGCTCTACACCTTTCAGATATTGGTCGTCTTCTGATTTGGCTAACTCTTTCAGAGCACGCTCAAAAATCATCTAAAACAGGCAGAAGGGAGAGCATCAGGTTTTGATTGGCATACTGTGCAAATTCTAATTTCTCTTTCTGCGTTCTTCTTTTATAATTTTCAAACTCTGCAAAAAAAGCCTTATGTATTGGTCTTTTTGTTCTGCCATTTGTTCCTCTAAAAAGGAATCTTCTGCCAAATCTGCAGTTTTTCGGTTTCTTGGTTTTCTGTATTTTTTTAATTCTTCGTTAGGGAAAGTGTTGTTTTCTCCCTGTAAATCTTTATTTTCTTCCATTTTTCGTTAATTTTTCTTCATCGTATTAGTCAAAAATCTGCCACACTATGAAATCTGCCATTTAGTCTTGTTTTTAGAAGTTTTTATCTTGTTGATAAATAAAATGAACAAACAATACGATAATATAAAATAATTTATATTTTTGTACCAAATATTTCGAAGATGAGTAATTTAGAAGATAAGAAAAAGCACTGAGTCTAGTCCTAGAAAAATGGACAAGACCTATGGAAAAGGAACTGTAATGAAGCTGGGAGACAGCGCAGTAGATGATACAATAGAAGTGATTCCGTCTGGTTCTTTGGGACTGGATATCGCCCTCGGTGTAGGTGGATATCCGCGAGGAAGAGTGATAGAGATTTTTGGACCTGAATCATCAGGGAAAAACTACCCTTACACTACACGCCATTGCCGAAGCCCAAAAAGCAGGAGGAATAGCAGCTTTCATAGATGCAGAGCATGCCTTTGATAGAAATTATGCTGCAAAATTAGGAATTGATTTAGAGAACCTTATTATTTCTCAACCAGACAATGGAGAGCAAGCCCTTGAAATAGCGGACAACCTCATCCGTTCTGGCGCGATGAGATATCGTAGTAATAGACTCTGTGGCAGCTCTTACTCCAAAAGCTGAAATAGACGGCGACATGGGAGATTCTAAAATGGGACTACACGCTAGGCTGATGTCTCAAGCATTGAGAAAACTTACAGGAACTATCAATAAAAACCAAAATGTACCGTGATTTTTCATCAACCAGCTGAGAAAAAAATAGGTGTGATGTTTGGTAACCCAGAAACGACTACTGGTGGAAACGCCCTTAAATTCTATGCTTCCGTGAGAATAGACATCAGAAAAGCCAGTACACTGATAAAGGTAGGCGATGAAGCCGTAGGAAGCCGAGTGAAAGTAAAAGTGGTGAAAAATAAAAGTAGCGCCTCCTTTTTAGACAGGCAGAGTTTGACATCATGTACGGTGAGGGAGTTTCTAAAATCGGAGAAATCTTTAGACCTTGGTGTAGATTATGATGTAATTAAGAAAAAGCGGTTCATGGTTCAGCTACGGAGACACTAAACTAGGACAAGGTAGAGATGCTGTGAAAGAACTTCTGAAAGACAATCCAGAACTTACCGAAGAACTTAGCCAAAAAAATAACTGAAGCGATTAAAATAAAGAGAAATAAATCTTTTCATAATTATATTGATTTTAATGGAAACGGGCTGATGACATTTTCATCAGCCCGTTTTTGGATTACAGGATGTATTCTTTTACTCTTCCATTCGGCTGAGTTCTTCGTAGTTTTGTTTCAGTTTTTGTAGTAGGTTTCCATAAACAAGATGATAAATAAATCTTAGGAATAAAGCAAAAATGAAAATAATCATTAAAAAGAGGAATAAACACTATAAAACGCAAAAATACAACCCTTCTGATTCTGCTGCCTCCAAGGTATGGTATTTTTGTATAAAATACCAATATCATACTGATGATGAAAAACACCACAATTTCTCCTAAAAATATTCTAATATACCATTGGATACATTTTTCATCAGCAGGATTTTTTTCCATGAGTTTTTAGGGTTTTTCTTCTGCTATTTTTTTATCTCGGGAAGAATCTCCATAGAGTCCGCAGGGACATCTCTTTTCCGCTTTCGGAATAGTGCTAGTGCGGTATTCAGCCCGATGCGGTAAGCCCAAGTGGAAAACTTGGCTTCTCCACGGAAATTAGGATAGGCTTTCCAAAAGCTGAATTACAATCTCCTGAAAAAGGTCTTCGTGGTCGCTAGGATTGTCCATGTAGATTTTACAAATCTTATGGATTACCCTCTGGTTTTCATTTAGTTGTTTGATAAACTCCTGCTGCTGTTCGGCTTTCATAAAATGCTTTTAAAAGTTTATCAAAGAAAAACCAGCCCAAAATAAATCCTTTCTCTTGGTCATCATCTCCGCTAAATCTTTTTATTTTTGACTTGTTTTTCATTTGTTTTTGATTTTAATTATTTAAACTCTAACTTTCTAAAATGCATTTTATACCCACATTAGTGCTGGAAATATTTTTTCGTTACAAAAATCATTGTCAAAAGTTACAAAACCTTGACAATGAATATTTTATTTTTCGTTAAAGATGAGTTTAAAAAGTTTAGTCCGCAGGCGAGTAAAATGGCGGTTGCCAATGTTATTATTGCGGTTTGTTTCAGAAAAGGGTCTAATTCTTTTGGGTCTTTGGTCTGCATGATTTTTCCTGCGGAGAGCGGTCATTGGGAAAAAAACATAATCATCACGATGAATGGATAATAGCCCTTTTTATGTGCAAGTCGTTCATCATCAAAAATAAGGATAAAGATGAGAGGCAGCTGCATCAGCACTATTTGATAAATCATCGCACTCCTGAAACCTATTCTAAGGGCAAAAGTTTTTCTTTCCAGAGAGGCGGTCACTTTCCATATCCCGCATGTTATTTGGGTTCAGTACGGCTGTAGAGAGCATGCCCACTGCGGATGCGGGAAGCAGAATATCCAGCTCCAAGTTTTGGTAGAGAAAAATAACTTCCTCCCACCGAAACAATTCCAAAAAGATAAACACCATCACATCGTCTAAGCCCATATAGCCGTAAGAATTTTTGCCAATGGTATAGCCTATCGCAGCAAAGATGCATAAAATCCTAAGCCTAAGAAAATGAAAAATTCAGGTAAATGACTGGGAATAAAGGCTTTATAAAGTAGTGTGATAGTCATAAAAGAGATAGTCCAGCAGTGATGATGACAGCCGATTTCATCTTTTGCTGGAAATCTTCCCAGAAGCTACCATGCGGATTTCTGCATTTTTGGTTCGCAGGCGGTCGGTTCCTTTTATGCCATCTCCGTAATCATTAGCAAAGTTAGAAAGTATCTGGTATAGAGTAGTGACCAGCATTGCAAGAGCAAAGATCTGCCAGTCCCACTTGTTTTTCCTCGAGAGCAATCGCCAGCGGGCTATAAAATGAACCGATGATAATTCCGCTGATAGATAATGGCAGTGTTCTCAGCCTTGCAGCTTGTATCCAGTTTGTCATTTTATGAAAGGTTAATTTTAAAAACAATTTTTAAATAAATAGCAAAAGGCTGACAGCCATTACTGCCATTCCTGCAACCAAGCCGCCTATGGCAATGTGATGTTCTCCGTATTCTTCAGCGGTAGGCAGTAGTTCATCAAGGAAATGTAAACCATTATACCTGCCACACTGGCGAAAGATAATTCCGAAAGTAGAAGCATTAAAGAAACTTTGCAAAAGAAAATAGCCTAAAATCGCTCCCACCGGCTCTGCCAAACCAGATAGAAACGAAAGCCAAAATGCTTTTTCGGCTTTTTGTTGCATAATAAATTGGGATAGCTACTGTAATTCCTTCGGGGATGTTGTGGATAGCGATAGCAACCGTGATACTTACTCCAAGGGCAGGATCAGAAAGAGCCCCTGTAAAAAGTAGCAAGTCCTTCGGGGAAGTTGTGTATTGCAATTGCTAAAGCAGAGAACATTCCCATGCGCAGCAACCGCTTGTCGCTGTGGGAGTTCCATGTTTTTCTTTGTATTTTTAATTTTCGTGCGGATTTTTCAAAAGAAGGGATGAATTTATCAATCAATGCAATAAGTCCGATGCCGGCAAAGAAAGAAATAACGGTGTAGATGTTGCTCAGCTTATCTCCGTAGACAGCAGTCAGCGAATCTTTTGCTTTATAAATATATCCACAAACGAGACATAAATCATCACGCCAGCAGAAAAATCCCAAAGATCCAGCTAAAAATTTAGGATTGATTGTCCTTGAGGACTAAGGATATTACACTTCCAATTCCCATAGTAAGGCCACTAAAAGGGTAAGTCCAAATGCAGATAAAACATTCTCTGTATTCAAAATCTCTCCTGTAATCATTACAATAGGGTTTAGAAAGCGTAAATATAGAGATTTTTTTAGCAAGTTATTTTTAAAAAGTGATTTGGCGGGCGGAAAATAAATTCAAAATTGTTAGTTTTGCTGAGTATTTATTCTAACTTTAACATGAAATCCCTTTCCGAGAAAAACTACCTGAAAGCCATTTTTTCATCTCATAGATGATAAAAATACCTTTTACAGTAAATGAACTGAGTAGGCTCCTCAATATTAAAATGCCCAGCGTAAACAGCATGATGAAGAAATTTGTGCAGAAAAACTGGGTTATTTATGAAAGTTATAAACCCATCATTCTCACGGATTTAGGGAAGAAAAGAAAGCGGCACTCATCGTGAGAAACACCGCCTTACCGAGATGTTTTTGGTGCATAAGATGGGTTTCAGCTGGGAAGTTGTGCATCAGATAGCGGAGCAGTTGGAGCATATTCATTCCGAATTATTTTGATAAAATGGATGAACTGCTCAACTATCCTAAAATAGACCCCACGGAGAGCCTATACCAGACAAGGATGGAAATATCATTCAACAGAACCATTTATGAAACTCAGCGAATGCAAAGCTGGTGATGAGGTTGCCCCTTGCTTCAGTGACTGAGATCTTCGGACTCGTTCCTTACTTATCTCAGCCAAAAGAGTTACAGCTGAATACCAAGATTAAAAATCCTGAAAATAGAAGAATATGACCATTCTATAGAGCGTTTCCTTCGGCATAGGTAAGAAGGAAACGCTGAGTAAAATGGTCTGTGATAAAATCTTAGTGGAGAAAATATAACTTCTATTTCTTAATAATAGGAGCCAAAACTTTTCTTTTTCCGTCTATATTTTTCGGGTTTTCTATTCCTAAAAGAGAGTGATAAGAGGATAGATGTGAATATTCTCAAAGTGGGAAATCTGGTTGTTTTCCTTTATTCTTTTTCCAAAAAGCGTAGAAGATGACTTTGCATTTCCGGAGTGGAGTAGGGGTCATAGCCGTGCGTGCCCCATATGCCTTTTGAGAAGCCCAATGGTCTTTTTCATTTTTCACCATGTAATACGGTGCATCGGTGATGAGCAGCAGGTCGCCAATATTTGGGTGGGTGCGGTAGTGCCACTTTTTCAGGGTGTTTTTCTTTTGTAGACTTTTAGGAAGTCTTTCTTGTCCGCGAAATAAGCTTTCAACTCTTTATATACAGCCTTTTTATCGTTTTTATTTTCAGAGTAAATCTGGCAGTGCATTCCATTGTTGATGAAATCTGCTTTATCTTTTAGTTTGGCTTCTATTTCTTCGGTAAAGATGAGTTTATCTTTGGCGCTGGTCATATCTATCATTCCATGGTCGGAGGTAATGATGGTCGTCAATCAAGTCCCTGACTGCTCCACGCCAGCGATAATTTGTCCTAATAAAGCATCGGCTTCCATCAGGGCTTTTCTCCAGCTCTTCTGAATTCGTGCCTGTGCGGGTGTCCTGCAGCTATCAACAAATTCAAAATAAAGGGTAACGAACTGCGGTCTGTCCTCTTCCGGAAGGCGGAACCAGTTCATCACTTCATCTACTCGTTTTGAATAAAGGAATATTTTTGGTTGTAAATGTGATAATAAGTGGGAACTGCCCTTGTATAGGGGCTTCTGAGACCTACCAGAAATATGAAGCCGTTTTTATGCCATGCTGCTGAAAACCACTGCCAGAGCGGTGTTCCTCCGTAAAAATCCGGATTTTGGACAGCAGAGCGGTCTGGGATGGAGTAGATTTTTCTGAAGCGAAGGCGAGAAAACTTATTATCCACCAAACCACTAGCTGCTAGGGGTACATCCCTGTGATGATGGTGTAATGATTGGGAAAAAGTCTTGCTTGGGAAAGCTTAGGGATAAGTCCTTTGGAGTAGCTGGACTTTTTGTTTTTAGTTGCTGAGAAATTAGGAAGATTGAATTTCTCTGGATAATCATTCCTGAATCCATCAAAAAGAAACCACAGAACATATTGTTTCTCCTGCGGAGTGTGCGGCGTTTTGGGACTTTTGTTCCAAAAGGAATAAAGGGTAAAAAGGATAAAATAGAAGCATTAAATTTTTCATGGGAAGAATATTATAATGCACAAAAAGTATGAAAATAATCCTAAAACACTAATAAATAAAGGTTTTTAAGGTCTATTTTTCTGTTATTGTATTGTAAGTGGGCTCTGATTTAAACAAAGCAATAGATGTTGTTAATGAAGCACATATATATATTGATAAAATAATTGTAATAAATATTTAAAATACTATTTTTGCAAAATTCAATTATAAAAATATAATTCATTATGTTGAAAAAGAACATTATTATTCATTTTCATTAGGAAGTGGGTTGCTTATCAATGCTCGGAGGCTATTAATGAGGCCAATGCAGCAGCAAAACAAGCAGGAAGGTAGGAATCAATGCATATTCCTACAAGAACATTAACTATAAAAACACTACTGCTAATATTGGAAAAGCCCGTCCTTAGATTAGTAGATGTTCCCTTACAGATCAATGTCAATTCTAATATGGATCCTGATTTGGGTGGTAGTACACAGAGTTCTGCTAACTATCTTGATTACAAACCGTTAGTAGTGGATAATGTAGGAGATGTATATTTAGGGTTCCCATTACCAACAATACGAGTTTCATTACTCTTACAATTTCTAATGTAAAAAGGAGTGGGTAGAATCATTCGATACTGGGATTGATTATGACAAATATGCAGTTACTCTAATGAATTACTTTCAAACTTCAGCAGCATCTCCAGGAAAGGTCACTATACTATCCTCCAGATTTTCATCTCCTAATAGATATGGAGGACCCAACAAGTTCTTCGCTAGAATAGCTCCCCTACTGTGAAATTATCAGGAACTACTGGAGGAAATTGGAAGATTGAAGCAGATTATTTAAACATGGGTGTTGAAGAGTTTTCTTCAAATAATTCAGCGCAAAGAACTACCCACAATGGCACATGGATACTAAAATCTATTAGTAGCCCCAAGAGATGTGATTAACTTTTACAGAACTTGAATTCAATCAAGGAGGAAGCAAAACAGGTGTGGGTAGAAGTGATAATACTTATAAAAGCCAAGCTGGATGCATTACTGGACAAAATATCTCACAACTAAACAAAACACTCTCATTAGAGTGTTTTTGTATCAAAAATATTAAACTAAAATCCTTATTTTGCATGAAATATTTCAATACAATGGCAAAAGCAGAAGATGTTTTTAAGAAAGTGGTATCTCACGCCAAGGAATATGGATTTATTTTTCCCTTCCAGTGAGATTTATGATGGACTTTCTGCAATATACGACTACGGACAAAATGGTATAGAACTAAAAACAATATCAAACAATATTGGTGGGAAAGCGATGATTCAGCTCAATGAAAACATCGTAGGGCTGGATAGTGCTATCTTTATGCACCCTACCATTTGGAAAGCGCGAGCGGGCATGTGGATGCCTCTCAACGACCCACTGATAGACAACAAAGACAGCAAAAAGCGTTTTCGTGCCGATGTCTTGATAGAAGACTACTGCGCCAAACTAGAAGATAAAAGCCCAAAAATAGAAATGAAAAAGGCTAAAAACGCTTCGGTGAGGCTTTTGATGAGGCGCAATTCGTTTCCACTAATCCAGAAAGTATTAGAATACCGCGAAAAACAAAAACCATTCTTTCCCGAATGGCTAAATCAGCTGGATAACAACGACCTGGCTGATGTAAAAGCCCTGATAGAAGAACTGAAATAGCTGCCCAGACACAGGCTCTAAAAACTGGACAGAAGTAAGACAGTTTAACCTGATGTTCGGGACTAAATTAGGTGCTGCTGCCGAGGGACGCGATGGATCTTTACCTTCGTCCAGAAACAGCGCAAAGGGATTTTTCAGTGAATTATCTGAATGTTCAGAAAACATCTCGTCACAAACTTCCTTTCGGAATTGCACAGATTGGTAAAGCATTTAGAAATGAGATTGTTGCAGAGACAGTTTATTTTTCAGAATGAGAGAATTTGAACAAAGTGGAAATGCAATTTTCGTGCCGCCAGGAACGGAACTAAAAATTCTATGAAGAATGGAAACAAAAGAGACTAAACTGGCACCTTGCCCTTGGTCTTGGTGAAGAAAACTACAAATTCACGACCACGAAAAACTGGCTCACTATGCTAATGCAGCAGCGGATGTAAATTCAGATTCCCATTTGGGTTTAAAAGAATTGGAAGAATTCACTCCAGAACGGATTTTGACCTTTCGGCTCACGAAGATATTCAGGAAAACTGCAATATTTTTGACCAGAGAGAGCAGCTATGTTCCGTATGTGGTGGAAACTTCGGTGGATTAGACCGATTGTTCCTAAGCTCTATTCTCTCACTGCCTGAAAGATAGAAGTCTTGGAAGATGGTTCGAGAGAACAGTATTGTCCTTGCCAGCCTGCCCTAGCTCCTGTAAAGGCTGCTATTTTACCACTGATGAAAAAGATGGAATGGGAGAATATGCGGAAAAAATCTTCAATGATTTGAAATATGATTTTCAATCTTATTTATGAAGACAAAGACAGCATCAGTAAGCGATACAGAAGACAAGACGCCATAGGAACGCCTTTCTGTATTACCATAGACCACGACACCCTGACTGACCACACGGTAACGATAAGACACCGCGATACTATGGAGCAGGGCGTGTAGCTGTTTCTGAACTGAGACAAATCATAGACAACAAAGTGAATTTCAGAAACTTACTTAATGAGATCTAATTTCTCATTTTAAATTTTTATATTAAGTAAACCTTTGGATGTTCATGCATTCAGAGGTTTATTTTTTAAATATCTTTGTCTGTGTAATATTTAGAATCGCATGAACATCCAGCAGTTAGAATACCTCATCGCCGTTGATAAATACAAGCATTTCAGGGAAAGCGGCTTTGGCTCATGTCACACAGCCTACACTCAGCGCTATGATTCAGAAATTAGAAGATGAACTTAGTATAAAAATCTTCGACAGAACCACCCATCCCATCCGCACCACCGATGCTGGAGATGAGATTATTTCCTACAAAAGCAGTGCTGGAAAGCATCACAGAACTGAAAAACAAAGCTCATTCGCTCAATGATGTATTGGCTGGAAAATCAACCTCGGCATTATTCCTACGGTTTCTGGATTTCTCATCCCGAATAGAAATTTTTGATTTTTCTAAATCAAAAACCCAAAAATAGACATGAACATCTACGAAATGAAAAACCGACGACATCATAAAAGCCCTAAAAATCAGGCGAGAATGGATGCAGGTATCATTTCTACTCCATATCGTGAAGCAGAAGAATTTTTCAGTGATTTTTCTCTTTATTGAAGAGCTGATGATTTACTCTTCTTATGAAAATGAAGATGAACATTTTATAAGCTCAAGAATTTAATTCAGATAAATTCTGGCTTTTGGAAGAAGGAAACTGTATGAGAAAACAAATGAAACCATCTGCCACCTGAAAAGAAAACTCTCTAAAAACCCAAAAACTTAGAATTTTCGGCTCTAACATAAGCACTCTTATAAAAATGGTAGACAAAACAGGAGGCATCACTGTCCTGCCAGAACTTGCCGTGCAGCAGCTCTCGGAAGAACAGAAGAAAAAGTTCTCCATTTTAGAAAACCTTTCCCTTCCAGAGATTAGCCTCATCTACTACAAAACCGACTTATAAACAAAAGATGCTCAATAGAATTAGGCTCTTTCATAAAAGAGCTTTGTCAAAACAACTTAATTACAATAAAAATCCAAAGGACTTCTCTATTATCGCTCCTCAATAAAAGTTTAATTTTTGAAGTTTAAATTTTTTATAGTAAATTTGCCGTTCGAAATTTAGAGGAAAAAAATTTGTACTGATTGCAACCTCAATAAAAATGCTAAAAACAGAAATTCTCTTTTTAGTTTCTTTATTTAGGCTTTGTGGTTTTTATAAATTTCAATTATTAACTAAAAAAATAAAGAAATTTTATGTCTTACTTATTTACATCAGAGTCTGTATCTGAAGGACATCCAGACAAAATCGCAGACCAAATATCCGATGCGCTGATAGACCATTTTTTGGCCTATGACAAAGACTCAAAAGTAGCATGTGAAACGCTTGTGACCACAGGACAGGTAATCTTAGCCGGAGAGGTAAAGTCTGAGGCTTATCTTGATGTACAAACCATCGCTAGGGAGGTTATCAATGACAGTGGCTACACCAAAGGTGAATATATGTTCAATGGAGATTCTTGTGGAGTGATTTCTGCTATCCATGAGCAGTCGCCAGATATCAACCAAGGTGTGGACAGAGTTACCCAAAGCTCTGATTTTGAAACCAAAGCAAACGCGCAAGGTGCTGGTGACCAAGGAATTATGTTCGGATATGCAACAAACGAAACCGAAAACTATATGCCGCTGGCATTAGACTTGGCTCATTCTATTTTTGAGAGAACTTTCTGCATTGAGGAGAAAAATAGGAAATCACCTACCTTCGCCCTGATGCGAAATCACAAGTTACGATAGAATATTCTGATAATCACAAACCTGTGAGAATAGACAGCATCGTGGTTTCTACTCAGCATGATGAATTTGACACAGAAGAAAACATGCTGGCAAAAATCAGAAAAGACATCATCAGATTTTAATTCCAAAAAGTTAAAAGCGAAACAAAAACCTGAAATTCAGGCACTTTTTCAATGATAATATTACATTTCCATATCAATCCTACTGGGAAATTCGTAATCGGTGGTCCACACGGAGACACTGGGCTTACAGGAAGAAAAATTATCGTAGATACTTACGGAGGAAAAAGGCGCTCACGGAGGAGGAGCTTTCTCTGGAAAAGACCCTTCTAAAGTGGATAGAAGTGCTGCCTATGCCATGAGACACATCGCAAAAACCTTGTAGCAGCTGGAGTTGCAGATGAAATTTTTGGTTCAGATTTCTTACGCCATCGGAGTTGCTAAACCTTGCGGTTTGTATATCAACACTTATGGAACTTCAAAAGTAAATCTGACTGACGGCGAAATCGCAGAAAAAGTGCAGCAATTATTTGACCTGAGACCTTATGCGATAGAGCAAAACCTAAAACTGAGAAATCCCATCTACCGCGAAACAGCAGCCTATGGACACATGGGAAGAAATTATTATGTAGCGGACAAAACCTTTAACAAAGGAGCTAAAAACGAGCTTACTATCAAAGGTTTAGAGTTTTTCACTTGGGAGAAACTGGATAAAGTAGAAGAAATCAAAAGGTTTTTCAGTCTATAAAATATAAAAACCCACTTTTTAGTGGGTTTTTATTTTATTTTAAAGATAATTAATCTTCCAAATCGTCATATTTCGCCAATTCTTCATCACACCATACGAATGCTTCTTCTACCACTTTTGTAAATTCATTCGCGATAGTTTCCTCATCATCTCCTTCTGGTTCATCCAGCCATTCCACTTCTTCTTCCTCTACATTTTAGGATAAATCTTGGATATTCTGTATGTACAACGAACAAATCCTCTGGAAATTCTGAATTATCTGCCATCAAAAACTTTGGTAATTTCCTAACTTTCTAAATTTAAATTGTTTGACTAAAAATATATACCTTATAAGGTTTTGCAAAGTTAATAAATATAAATGTGGTTTCTCTAAAAATATTTTTATTTTTATTTTTGTTGAGTAACGACAGATTTTTGCTTTAGAAGTATTTTCAAGTGTAAAGTAATTCTGTTTTTAATTTTAAATTAATAGTCATGTCTATATTCTGACTGGTAAAAATAATTATTTTTTTCATATCAAATAATAAAAAAACCTTTTCCATCACCAGATGCAGACAAGTCCATGTTTTTTAACATTCTTATCACCCATTACAAAAATCTATCAACATATCAAAAATAGGCTTCTCTTTTTCTACTTTTTAAGAGTTTATATTTTTACATTCATTTTCATTTCTATATCGCCCGCATTCGGTATACTTTGTTTATATGGTATAACCATATCAAAACTATCACCTATTTTTAGACCTTCTTTAGGAAAATCCGTATCTATTGCAGAAAAATTGTTTAATCGATTCTGTCAATATCTTCTTTGTGTCTTCATTGATGTTTCCTTCTACATTCTTAACCTCCATTTTCTTACCATTTTATAATATCACCACTCAATTTAACTCCTTGAATGGGAATTTTTTCTGTTCACTTTCTCTCCATTAATTTCTGCTTCAGAAAAAGTAATCGAGTGTATTCTAATACAAAAGGAATTTTTGTTATCTTGTTTTCTTTTGTGTAGAAATGGTGCTTCCCTATGTTCATATTCATCTTCATTTTCACCTCATTCATTCCTATTTTATCTATCACTTCCTTGCTTCCCACAAATTTATACCCCTCCATCCATATCTGTTTTTAATTTAATTAAATACTTTGAATTTGGCTGAAATTCATACTTAAAGAAATATCTTTTCTCCTGCCCAAAAACAAGCGATGCAGAAGTAATAAATAACAACAATATAAGTTTAAAAGTTTTCATATAAATTATTTTTATCAATTAGTTTCATAATTTCCAAAAGCCACTTTCAGTGCTTCCGTTCCATCTTCAGACTTACCTCCACGGGCTTATTCTCGGTGATGGAGTTTGCGAAACTTTCAATTCATCCAGAATCGCATTATTCGGCTGAATATTAGGGTATTCGAATATGATTTGACTTCTTTCGCCCTCTGCATTTTTGGATAATCATATCAAAATCTGATGGATTTTCAGGAGCTGGTTTCATACGGATAACCTCCGCTTTTTTTCTCCAAGAAATCTACCGAAATATAGGCATCTCTTTGGAAAAATCGGCTCTTTCGCATTGATTTCATTGAAATTCGGCTCGTGGTAAGGTTCGCCACATCCATTCTCAAATTCTATTCTTGCATTGGCGATATCAGGAGATTTGCTGACCACACAGACTCCCGCTTGCATGGATATTTTTCACAGGAGATTTCACCAAAGAAAGCAAAATATCCAAATCATGTATCATCAAAATCCAAAACCACAGAAACATCAGTTCCTCTCAGGGTTAAACTCGGCTAAACGGTGGATTTCAATGAATTTTGGTTCGCTGATGAATGGCTTAGTAGCGATAAATGCAGGATTGTAGCGCTCTACATGCCCTACCTGCGCCCTGATTCCCTTTTTCGTTACAAAGCTGAATAATCTCTTCTGCCTGCTCCAAGGTCTGAGGTTACAGGCTTTTCTATGAAAAATCCAAATCTCTTTCTATGGCTATTTTAGCATAGTCATGATGATAAAAAGTAGGCGTCACGATATCTAGAACCTCTATTTTTATCCAGAGTTCATCCAAGTTTTTCATAAAAATTTGTACCCCAAATTCTGCTTCCAGCTTTTTTGAATTTTCTATATCTTTATCATGGAAGCCCACCAAATCGTATTTTTCTGATTGGTTGAGCAATTTCAAATGTATTTTTCCGAGATGCCCTAGCACCTACTAAACCTGCTTTTTAACATATTTTTCAATAATTTTAATTCTTTATTTCAGCATTTTTCTTGCCTTTTTCTACAGCATTTACCAAAATATCTACTTCTTCCAAAGTATTATATACTGCAAAACTTGCCCTGAACCGTTCCCAGAATATTGAAATAATTCATTATCGGCTGGGCGCAATGATGGCCTGTCCATGCTGCAACTCCCTGTTTATCAAGTATCATTCCCACATCGGATGCAATTCCAATTCCTTCAAGGTTAGGAAACAGCTCCTGCTTTTTCTGCATTTCTGCCATAAAATTTTTAAACCATCTATTTGTAATAATTGCTCTTGGGCGTATTTTAGCAATGTTTTTTCATGAGTTATAATTTGCTCATGACCAGATGCTGTATGAAATCTACTGCGGCTCCCCAGAGCTATGTTTCCGCTCGACAATAGGTGTCCCAGCCTCAAAGCGAAAAAGGTAAATCTGCATAAGTAGTTTTTATCAAAAGAGCAGGTTGCAATCATCTCTCCGCCTCCATGAAAAAGGCATTAATTTGTTTAAAGCTGATTCTTTTCCATATAAAATTCCCGTTCCCATAGGAGACAGCATTTTATGCCCAGAAAAACAGAAAAATCGCAGTCCATTTTTGTACATCTATTTGAAAATGAGAAACAGACTGAGCCCCATCTATTACGACCAAAGCATCTGACAGTAGCCTTGTTTTTAGTGATGATTTCATCAATGGGATTAATGATTCCCCAAAGCATTAGAAATCTGATTTACAGAAACTATTTTGGTTTTTCGGAAAGCATTTTTCTAGAGCATCCATCTGCAAAACTCCATTTTTCATCCATAGGAATTACTTTTAGTTTTGCACCAGTCCTCTCGCAAAGCATCTGCCAAGGGACAATATTAGAATGATGTTCCAAATAAGAAATGATTATTTCGTCATTTTTCGCTGATGAGGTGGCTTATGGAATAGGCTATGAGGTTGATTCCCTCTGTGGTTCCCTTTGTGAAAATAACCTCGTAATCTTTTTCAGCGTTGATGAATTTCTGGATTTTTCTTCCGAGAGTTTTCCATTTCCTCAGTTGCCTGCTGGCTTAGAGTATGAATTCCACGATGCACATTGGCATTCAGTGTTTTATAATATTTTTCCCAAGTTTCAATTACTGATATTGGTTTTTGTGAAGTTGCTGCATTATCCAAATAAACCAAAAGGCCTTCCATTGATTTCCGTCTGCAATATAGGGAACAAGTTCCGTATTTTCTGAATGTCCATCTTCTTATTTCTTAAAAACAATCCTCAAAAATACGATTTTAAATTTTTTTAAGTTAAAATTTGCTTCGAAAAACTCTCAAGCTAAAAGCACGAGAGTTTTTAAATAAAATTTTATTTTTTTCATGACAAGGAATCACCAATATAGGGATAGGGAGGATTTGGTGAGTTCTTTTGGTAAGACTTCCGATGAACACATCGTACATCCCGCTCCTTCCGTGAGAACCCATTACTATGTAGTCTGCCTCTTTTTCTTTGGCATAATCTAAAATAATGTCCTTGGCGATGCCTTGTTTCAATAAATGTTCACAATCCACGCCCAGCGCTATAATACGCTGTTCCAACTCGTTCAGTTCAAGGAGTTCTTCCTTTATCTCACTTTGCTCTATTTCTGGAAAATACTGCATTCCCACATCTCCCACTGCCAGACCTAAATCTACAGGAGCAACATGTATGAGGCAAATTTTTCCTTTTTATTTCTTTTGCGAATTTCACTGCTGCAGTGAGCAGAGTATCAGTAGTTTTTCCAAAAATCTACAGGTAAAAATGATAGTAGCTATAACATTAATTTTTATTGTTTCAATAAAGATATAGTTTTTATCAAACACCAAAATTTTTTTAATTATGTTTTTGTCAGTTAAAAATCTGCTTCTGAGTTGTATGGCTGTAAAAACTTTCTTGGTATATAGCGGAAAATCAGCGTTTTGAAGCCATCCGTAATAGCCTATATCTCTTTGAAAAAAACTTCTTTTACATTCTGCCCTTTGTATTTTCCAAAAGTGAAAAATTTCTTCATTTTTCGTTAAAAGCAATAAATCCTGCCAAATCTGCAAATTTATTATGATAAGAAATTTCACTCAGTCCCGCAATATCGTTTGGTAAATCTTGGTAATGAGCAACCTGTGCATCCAGAACTTCGAATGTTGCCAATACATCTGCCTCGGCAGAATGGGCGTTATCAAGTGTTTTTTCCGCAATAGAACTGATAAGCCGCAGTAAGGTTTCTTGGCTCCATTTTATGAAAAAAATAGTCTGTGCATCTACGAGGCGGAATTTTCGTTAAATCAAAATCTAACCCAGCCCTCAAAAAGTTCTTCGGCCAAAAGAGGGACATCAAACCGATTGGAATTGAATCCGCCTAAATCTGCTCCAGAAATCATTTTCATAATTTTTGGTGCGATTTCTTAAATGTAGGAGACATCTTTTACATCTTCATCGCTAATGCCATGCACCAGCGTAGATTCTTTAGGTATGGGCATTTCTGGATTTACAAGCCATGTTTTGCTCTCGTGAAGCATCGGGATTGACTTTCAATACGCATATTTCTACGATTTTTATCTTTCCCGACATTAGTCCCTGTAGTTTCTAAGTCAAAGATACATAATGGTTTATGGAGTTTTAAATTCATTTTTATTTTAATTGCTTTTTGAAATATTAATGACACTAATATATAATAGATTATGACTGCTGGAATGCCTACAATTCCTAAAAACGCCAAAAATTAAAATACTTCCGATAAACAGAGCAAGTTTGGGATAATTGTCTTCCAGTTTCATGGATTTGAATTTCATGGCAATCATTTTAACAGGGCTGATGAGGAGCCAAGAAGACAATCCTGTGAATATCATTAAAAAAACCATTGGTTATCAAGTAAAAACCGAAAGCATTTCTTTCCATATAAGCGTAGTAAAGCCCAAAAATAAGGAAAGTGTTGCTCAGTGTATTCAGCCCTTTGAAATAGTATTTCTGCTCATCATCAATATTAAAAATAGCCAGTCTGAGGCAAGAAAATAGAGTGATAAATAATCCTAAATACTTGACTTCAAAAAGGAAAAACGCCATAACCAAAAAGGCTCTAACATTTTGTACATTGTAAGTCCCGGCAGCAGCCCGAAAGTAACCATATCCGCCAAGGAATCCAGCTGGACGCTAAGTTCTGAGTTAGATTTTAAAGCCCTTGCAATGAATCCGTCAAAAATCTAACACAGCGGAGATAATGATACAGACCGCAGTAATCTGATAATTTCCTGCAAAAGCATAATCGCTCCCACGCTTCCTGAAAAAAAGATTGCCCAATGTAAAGGCGTTAGCCAAGTTGTTTTTAATAAAATTCATTTTTTTCCTTTTTATAAATTATTATGCTCAAAAATTAGAATAGAAAAACAAAAATAAGAACTATTAAAGTATTTTTATTATAATTTTTGCAAAAATAAGAAAACTCATAAATTATAAATCTTAAAATCCCTATGAAAGAATCCCGTTTCAGAGAAATATATGTTTTTGTTATATAGGCTTGGGCTCGTGTTTTTATTCTATCAAATTGCTGATTATTGTTTTTGGTTTTTAATAGAAATTTAATCAAAATAGAAACCGCCAGCGAATATTTCAATATTGCCTATTATGGAACGGCTTTTTGACACTACGGCTATTCTTTTATATCAATGCTCTTTTATTTTGTTAAGTATTATTCCACTGACAATCAACACTAAAAGGGTTATCAAAAATGCTTTTTTGGGTATATTTTTGTTACTAAACGGACTGGCGTATGCCATGAATTTTAACGATTTTGTTTATTTTAAATTCAGCCAGAGCCGCCTTACTTCAGCAGTTTTGAATGTTATTGAAAATGAGGATAATCTTGTTAAAGTTTTCATGGCTTCCATTGTCCAAAATCCATTCATTATACTATCTTTTCTTGGGTTGATGGCTTTTATGGGTGTTTCTTTATAAGAGAATAAAAATAGAAGAAAAACAGACCGCATAGACTTGTTCCTTATTTCGTGTTTTCTGTTCTCCATCTGTGCCTTGCCATGGTGCTTACGGTGGGCGGTATCCGTGGGGGATTTCAAACACAGCACCCGTCCGATTAATATGGTGGATGCGAATAGGCATATTCAAAATCCAGTTCATGCCAATGTGGTTCCTCAATAGTGTTTTTCTTTTTAGGACAATAAATACCAATGGTTTTTAAGGAAGTCCATTTCGTTGATGAAAAATTTATTGAAGAAAAACATTCATCCTTTTAAATTATACGAAAGACAAACTCCCCAATCCCTCGGCCTAATATCGTTATTTTCATTGTAGAAAGTCTCGGTCGGGAATATACAGGGCTTTCAATGAGGGGAAAAATATAAAGGATTATGTTTCTTACACTCCGTTTTTGGACAGCCTTGCCCGTGAAAGCCTTATTTTTCCAAATACTTTTGCTAATGGGCGGCAGTCTATCCATGGGATGAGTAGTATTTTTGGCGGGTATTCCTACGCTGAAAGATGCTTTTTACAGGTTCGCCTTATTCCAACCAAAAAAATACAATCTATTGTTTCTGTTTGTAATGATTTAGGGTTACGATACTTCTTTCTATCATGGTGCGCTGAATGGTTCTATGGGCTTTCTCGGCTTTGAGGGAATATTCTCGGCTTTAAACATTATTTTGGAAAAACGGAATATAATAACGATGTCGATTTTGATGGGATATGGGCTATCTGGGATGAGCCTTTTCTTCAATATTTTTGCTAAAAACACAGGGAAATCACAGCCTTTTTATGGCTACGGTTTTTTACGGCCTCGTCCCACCATCCGTTTAAAATTCCGGAAAAATATCAGGGAAATTCAAAAAGGCAAAATAGACATGCACGAACCTATCCAATATCTGGATTATTCGCTCAAAAATACTTTGAAACAGCTAAAAACAGCCTTGGTATCACAATACTATTTTTGTAATCACTGAGCGACCACACGAACCAAGTCTATTACCCTGAATTTGAAAAAGCAATGAACCGATACGCCCTCCCGCTTCTGTTCTATTCGCCTAATCCTGAATATAAATTAAAAAGGGATAAATAACGAATTTGCCCAGCAGATAGACATTTTCACCCTACACTTGCAGACCTCATTGGGTACAACCAGCCTATCCGAAGCTGGGGGAGAAGTCTCGTTTCTGACCATAGGAAGAGCATTTTATCATAAATTCTGATGGAATTCAGGAGCATTTTATCATTGGGGATTATATCTATCTGTTTAATGGAAAAGGAAATTACGAGGGATTTATAAAAACACTGATATTGGGTTAGAAAACAATTTACTTTGGCAAAAATAAATTCGCCAGAAATAAAACAGGAGAACTCCTCTGCAAGGCTTAGCATCAGGACTATATGAATAGGGTCATCAATAGGAAATTAGACAAAAGATAAAAATCAATGTGTTGATAATGTTTAAATTTTATTAACATTATAAACTGCTGAAAATAAAAAGTTTTAGCATAAAATGTTTTTGTTGTTTAAGATAAATTTGTACTTTTGGCACTTTTAAAATTAATAATTATGAAAAACTATTTTTTCAGCCTTATGTTTTCTCTTGTCGGTACTTTATCTTATGCTCAGATAGAAGGGAAATGGAAAACAATAGATGATGAAACAGGAAAGGCAAAATCCATTGTAGAGATTTTCAAAAAAAGTCTGATGGGAAGTTTTATGCAAAAAGTGATTCAGCTGCTGATAAAACCGGCAGACCCGAACTGTTCCTCTTATAAAGACGACCGAAAAGGAAAGCCTATTTTTAGGCATGGAAGTCATCCGCGGATTACAGCAAGATGGAAGCGAGTTCAGCGGAGGAACTATTACAAATCCTAAAAACGGAAAAACCTATAAATGCACCGTGAAAAAGAAGGCAATAAACTTATCGTTCACGGATATATTGGCTTCTCCCTTTATCGGAAGAACTCAAACTTGGTATAAAGCTGATTAATTCAGCTTTTTTATTTTAAATTCCCTACCATATTTTCTGGTTTTACCCATTCATCAAACTGCTCTGCTGTCATCAGCCCCAGATTAACGGCTTCTTCTTTCAGTGTCGTGCCATTTTGGTGGGCTGTTTTTGGCTATTTTGCGGCATTTTCATAACCGATATGAGGGTTCAGTGCCGTTACCAGCATCAGCGAGTTGTCCAATAGCTCTTTTATCCTCGCGTGATTGGGTTCAATGCTCTGCGGCGCAATGTTCCTCAAAGGAAAGCATGGCATCCGCCAAAAGTTGTGCCGATTGCAGGAAGTTAAAACGCCATTACTGGTTTAAAGACATTCAGTTCATAGTGTCCTTGGGTTCCAGCGAAGGAAATAGTCGAGTCATTACCTATCACTTGGGTGCAGACCATGGTAGGGCTTCGCATTGGGTAGATTTACTTTTCCCTGGCATGATGGAAGAGCCGGGTTCGTTCTCTGGGATGAAAATTTCGCCGATGCCAGACCGCGGTCCCGAAGCCATCATGCGGATATCTTGGGCTATTTTTGTAGAGCGCTACGGCAAGTTGTTTCAATGCTCCGTGGGTTTCTACAATGCTGTCGTGCGAGGCAAGGGCTTCATATTTATTGGGTGCGGTTACGAAGGGCAGTCCGCTGAATTCTGCAATGTATTCCGCGACTTTTACATCATAGCCTTAGGGGGCGTTCAGTCCTGTTCCTACTGCTGTTCCGCCGAGTGCCAGTTCGCAGAGGTGTTCCAAGTATTGGTGATGGCTTTCTGTGCATAGTCCAGCTGAGCTACATGGCCCGAAAAACTCCTGTCCCAAAGTAAGCGGAGTGGCATCCATCAGGTGGGTTCGCCCGATTTTCTACATTATGAAAGGCCTTTGCCTTGTGGTGTAGGGTATTTCGTAGTTTTTCTAAAGCGGGAAGCACGGCTTTTACCACCTTTTTATAGGCTGCGATGTGCATTGCCGTAGGAAAAGTATCGTTGGAGGACTGGGATTTATTCACATCATCATTGGGATGAATGAAAGACTTCTCGCCAAGCTTTTCCTCCGCTGTTTAAGTGGGCTTTATTGGATATCACTTCGTTCAAATTCATATAGACTGCGTTCCGGAGCCTGTCTGCCAGATAACCAGCGGAAACTGGTCGTGGAGGTCTCCGCAAGGATTTCATCACAGACACGGGCGATGGCATTTCTCTTTTCTTCGGAAGGACTCCCCAAGTCGTGATTGGCATAAGCGGCCGCTTTTTCAGCAGGGCAAAGGCCTCTATGATTTCCTCCGGCATGGAGCCTTCTGGTCCTATCCTGAAATTGTTTCAGGAACGCTCTGTCTGTGCGCCCCAGAGCTTATCAGCAGGGACGCGCACCTCTCCCATAGTATCTCGTTCTATTCTGTAATTCATAAATTTAATATTAATGCTGACTAAATTTAACCAAAAACTGAATATATAAAACATCAAAAGCCTATGGGCAGAAAGAATGTCGATTTTCGTAGTTCGGATGTCGATTTAGGTGGTCTGGATATCGATTTAGGGTGTTCCGTAAAAACTAAATTAGATGCGTAGTTGGATTATTATATCAAAAATACTTATCTTGCGCAGGAATTTGTTAAATTGGGTTAAAAAATAAAATTAACAGGATGACAGAACAGCAGATTTTTAAAGAAAAATAGATGCTTGGGACGAGCAGGATAAAATTCAGGCGATTGTAGATTTCGTGGAAGGGCTTCCTGTGGAGCAGAGAACTACTCAGGTTTTGAGCGAGCTGGCTCGTGCTTATAACAATCTCTACTGGCAGGGGCAGACAGAGGAAAAATAAAAACTATCTGAGAAAAGCGATAGATATATTTAAATATCTGGAAGACGAACTTTCTGAAGAGGCGCATGGAACTACCGTATAGGATATTCTTATTTCTTTTTGGATGATAAAGCCAATGCTAGAAAACACTTTGAAAAGCACGAAGAGCTGGGGGTACTAATAATGCTTATGAATTCCTTAATTGGCTGAATATCGCTGAGAAAAAGGTATTCCTACATATGATGTATATACAGGAGGAAAAGGCGAGGTGGAGTATGATTTGGAAATTTTTGTAGACCTTTTTAAAAGAAAGAGCGCCTAAAATGGCAGAGAAACTGAAATCCCAGAAGCTGAAGCAGAAATCTCTGCACTGGAACAGAGATTAGGCTTTGAGCTTCCAGAATCTTTCAAACAGCTGCATAGAACTTTCAGTGGACAGAAAGAAGATGTGCCGTTTTTGCTGTGGGAGATGGGCAGAGTTTTGTAGGAATCAATGAAGTAGAGCAGGTTCAGGAAGAGGTTATTTCTTACTTGAAAGAGCATTATGGAGAAAACTGGGCAGACCTAAAAACTTCCAGAGGAGCATTTTGAGGATGATTATTTGGTTAAAAATACACTTTATACCCGTAAATGGATTCCTATCCTGAAAGGGAAAGACCTTATCTGTATGGATTTAGACCCTGTGGAGGAAGATGGACTTGCTGGGCAGATTATCATCATTTCCCTTGCAGAAAATATAGAGGACTACTATGTGGGACACCTTCAGTTTAGAATGAGAGCTTGGGTAGATTATATGAATGATTCTATTTCATCTGGACGATTGAGCTATGATGAAGAGGAAGATATCATGAGATTTGAAGGAAGAGATTCTGGACTTCAGCTTCACTATGATGAGGAAGACAGAACGGCTTTTGGAAGATTATATCACGAAGGAATTTGATGAGTTTAATGATGTGTTCCATGAGCTGGTCTCTCCTGATATTCACTGTGATGTATATATTATAGAACCTACACCAGAGGCTAACTACTATACGCTGGTAACAGGGTGGAATGGCGCTCATAGAATGAATGTTCCAGCGGACTCACCCATATACGCCAAATATAGAGCTGGCAATCAATCTGCCGCCGACTTGGGATATAAAAAGCCAAGAGGAAAAAGATTATTGGCCTATTCGTTGGCTGAAAAATTTTTGGCTCGTCTGCCTATCAATCATAATACTTATTTAGGAAGCGGACACTATCCCTTCTAATGAGGCTTTTGAGGGGACTAATTTCAAAGGTGTGATTCTCGTAGCAGCTCAGTCTAATGAGAAAAATGAGGATGGGAGAACCTTCCAGCTATTGTGGAGCTTCCGAGCAAGAGAAGAGTTGAGTTTTTCTATATTCAGCCACTATATCAGGAGGAAATGGATTTCAAATTAGACCATGGAACGGATGCTTTGTTTGACAAGTTTATAGAGCAGGGTGTACCATATCCGCCAGTAGTGGATGTAAATAGAGTAAATGTCTGCGAAGGCTATGCACCAGCAGAAAACCCAAATCTTTTGGATAATGTGGCATGGGCATTCAATGATAAAATTTACGAATCTTTACAGAATTTCTGGATGGCAGTGAGTGATTACAACCAAGATATAGACAATGATTTGGATGATTTTATGCCGCATGCTACGATTTTTCAATTCTAAAAAAAGTGAAAGTAATGTATGAGGCCCTATATCAAGGATGAAAAATCACTTTGGGAGGGTATGAAAAACTTCTCACTCCAGATACTTTCGATGGAGAGCCTGAATATGACGGATTGTATTATGCTGAAATCATGGCAGAATGCGAGGCTTATGAAGACCATTTCGGAGCAATAGAACTATTGCAGTGGATTCATAATTCATTGGCTAATAAAGAATTAGGAGATCATATATCTTTGAAGGCTTCAGTATCGAAGGCTATGAGGAAGATGGAACGCCTGTAATCAGCTTAGAATTAGGAAGTTAATAATCAGTAATTGATAAAGAAAAATCCCTTTGATGAAAATTCAGAGGGATTTTTATTTCTACATTCTTTTCATCATTTTCTCTACGAAGAGATAGGCGGCAGGGCAGATGATGGTGTTTTTAATCGTGAGATGATTGATTTGGTAGATTTTCTTGCGGTCGGTATGTGGATATTCGCGGCAGGCTTTTTGGGCGGATATCGTAGATAAGGCAGGTGTTATCCTCTGCGAGAAAAAGGGCAGGGCAGGCATTGCAGCACCTTGTCATTGTCTTCATCTATACGGAGATATTTCTTCTCAAAATCAGCAGGAGAAAGGCGTAAATGTTTAGAAATCCGTTCAATGTCTTTTTCTGTAAAGAGCGGGCTCTGTGGTCTTACAGCAGTTGGCACAGCTGAGGCAGTCTATCTCATCGAAAACTTCTTCATGAGTTTCCAAAACGATGTAGTCCAAGTTCTTAGGCGGTTTCTTTTTGAGGCTGTCTAAGAATTTTTTGTGCTCTTTTTGTTTGGCTTGTGCCTGTTTTTTATAAAAATCTAAATCCAATTTCTGCTCATTATTTCGGCAAAAATACATAAAAATCTACGAGAAAAATTTCCGTAGATTTTTATATTTATCATGAAAAAACTATTTCACGATTGTCATTTCATCGATGAGGTGTTTAGCACCAGAGAATTTGTCAATTACCCAAAGCACAAAACGAGCATCCACATTGATGGTTCTTTGTAGAGCAGGGTTCGAAAACGATATCTCCACTCAGCGCCTCGCTGTTTCCATCGAAAAGCAAGACCGATAAGGTGCCCTTCAGCATTGATGATAGGCGAACCAGAGTTTCCTCCTGTGATATCATTATTAGAAAGGAAATTCACTGGAAGGTATCCTTTTTGTCTTTGTATTGTCCGTAGTCTTTCTTTTTATAAAGGTCAAGAAGTCTTTGCGGAAGGTCAAATTCCTCATCACCTTTTTGTAGTTTAGCCACCATTCCTGCAAGGTCTGTGTAGTAGTTGTCTTTCACGCCGTGGTATTTTCTGTCTTTTCTGAAAGGCAGCTTGTCCACAGAACCGTAGGTAAGTCTCATCGTAGAGTTAGCATCAGGGTAGAATTTCTTGTTAGGGTGAGATTTTCTCAGTCCATCCAAGAAAAGTCTAGTGTTTTTCTGCGAATTTCTCTTCATCTTGGTTGTATTTATTCGCACCCATCTGAGCTTCAGCTACTAAGATAGAAGAGAACTGATATAATGGGTCTTCCTCTAATTTTTGTAGGATTGTTGATAAAGTTCAAAAACATTTTTCCTTAGAAGCAAAAATACCATTAAGTGAAAATTTCATTTGGATTACTAAATCTGATGACAGGCAGCTGGTGTTTCGCATCTACTTTTGTTTTTATAAAGTGTAAGCAGTGTCACGAAAAGGTCAGCTTCTACCTTTGGATGTAGGTCTTCGTAGATGCTTTCCACTTTTTGATTAGTTTAGCTTTCACAGCAGCCTGTCCGTTTGCATCTTGGTCAGCATAAACAGCCAATTTGTTTCTAATACATACGGCATATTGATGAAAGCCGCTCTTCTGCTCATTAGTCTTAGGTAGTTCAGCTCCACATTTCTCTCGTTAGTTTTGCATAGTATTCTTCTATTTCTTTCAGAACATTACCATAAGTTGCTTTGTTTTCTGGCTTATCAGCCCATGCTTGGAATACTTTTTCCAAATCTTGTTTCGCGTTGATGGTTTTATTTTCAAAACAGCTTCTATCGTTCCAGCTCTGTTTTTTTCCAGTAGTTAGCCGTGCTGGAATAAGAACTTGCATAGTCCAAACGGATAGCTTGGTCTTTGTCCATGTATTTTTTCATCACATCCATAGCCGCTTTAGAAGCATCTACCCAAGCTGGATAATCCTTGGTAATCAATTGGTTGATTCCATAAGAAGTCAAATATCTGTTTGTTCTCCCTGGGTATCCCATAATCATAGTGAAATCATTAGGTTTGATACCTTTTTAGAGAAACAGGCAGGTGGTGTTTCGGTTTTAGTGGAACATTGTTAGGAGAGTATTCTGCTGGGTTTCCGTTCGCATCTGCATACACTCTGAAAACCGCAAAATCTCCTGTGTGTCTTGGCCATTCCCAGTTGTCTGTATCTCCACCGAATTTTCCCGATAGAGTTAGTAGGTGTTCCTACTAATCTGATATCTTTATAGTCTTGATAAACAAAATAATAGAACTCATTCCATTGAAGAAAGAACGAACTACTACGGTGTATTTTTCCGTTTTCGTTGTTTTTCTTTTTCAATCGCTTTAAATTCTTGATTGATAATATTTTGTCTCTGGCTTGCAGACATTTTGTTGTTCAGCTTAGAATTTATTCTTTCCATAGCATCTCCCATTCTTACTAAGAATCTCACATACAGGTCTTTAGCGTGAAGTTCTTCTATTCATCGCCCAGAAACCATTGGTCAAGTGGTCTTTTTGTGAGTAGAAAGCGCTGCAATAGAGCCGTATCCGCAGTGGTGGTTGGTAAAGATAAGCCCTTCTTTGGACACGATTTCCCCAGTACAAAAACCACCAAAACTTACGATGGCATCTTTCAGGCTGGAATGGTTTACCGAATAGATTTCCTCTGGAGTCAGTTTCAGCCCCTGTTTCTGCATATCTACGCTCGTTTAGTCGTTTTGATAAGCATCATTAGCCACATTCCTTCATCAGCTTTTACTTGTACGAAATTCAAAGCAAAAAGCAAAAATAAAATCAGTCATTTTGTATACATTTATCTAAAAAAATTAAGTGGGCTAAGCTACGAAAAAAATATCCTAATAAAAACACTTTTCATAGAAAAATAAATTTATTTCAGTATCTGTTTGGTATTTTTTTATAACTTTGCACGGAGATACCTATGCCATCATACTGGCTGAGTTTTTTAATAAAAATAAAGTTTAATTTGAAAATACAGATTACAATGAAAAGAAGTATACTTACTCTTGGAATGCTTGCACTGGGCTTCCTTACAAAGGCACAGACTACAGACTATACCTATGTAGCAGATGGTACAGAGATGACCATTGCTCCTGAATTACTTTATACTGTATATGATGGGAAAATAACCATAGTAGGCACAGGAAAAATAACCAACAGCGGAAATGTAATGCTTATGAATGGTAGTACAAATAATGGAGGTTTTAGAACACTGACTACTGCTGGACTTCCCTAAAACAGGGTGGAGGGAACTTTATCCTTAAAATGTATGATGACAATTTAAGCAATTTAAGATATGGTCAATTGTACATTAAAGGTCCCAATCAATCTCAGGTTACTGGAATTGTAGATAAAGAATACAAAGACAATCACCATGGTTCTTACTCAGCAGATTTCAATGCCGTTTAAGAGTAAAGCATTGTTAGAATTGAGTGCGGAACTGCTTTCTTCAGGACATACCTTTTAAATTTTGGGGGATGCAGGTAGGCGTTCTGGAGAAGGGGTCATGAGGTATAGAAACTTATATGCAAGGTTTGATAATTTAGAAACAACATCTCAATCTGGACCATTAGTATATTACATATTGGGGACTAAGAATTTTAATGCTTCCGCCGCCGTAAAAACAATAAAAGAGTACCATTTACAGCGAATTATGTTGATAATATTCCTACTGGTGGGCATCTGTCATCAGATGTAGTATTTGGTACTAATGGATCTAAGCAGAATTATTACAGGGAGCGTTATAATACATACATTCAAGATCAGTGGCATATAGCTAATGGTGGTACAGCATGGTCAGGGGACTTTGGTAAAAATTTATATATGTGTGAAATCCATACCTTACCAATTTGATTTCATTAACCAATTGCCACAGATGACTAATAATGATATTTTGGGGATAAGATTAGAGCCTACATCGGTTACTACGATTTCTGGTGGCGGAACACAGTCTTCTGGAGCAAAAACAGGTAACCTATACTGCAGCAGGGGGTGCCTTCAGGGGATGTAGGAGCTATTATTAAGCCTATGCAGACTTTTGGTTTTGAAGTTTAGAAATGCTAATGCTAGGACACTAGATTTGACCTTGGTAGAAGATTTGCATACACTGCTCGTCCTCATTTGGCGTCTCCAAGTGTGCTTTCCAGAGGTTCAGCGGGCAGTGTAAAACAGCTGGGAGTTATTGCCTTAGATGAGCACGGCAATGAACTGGGCAGAACTTACTATGTAGTCTATCCAGAGGCTCAGACAGGTAAACCAGCCACATACAGCACGCAGGTATCTGCAGGAAGCCAAAACATCATTGGTACTTTTGAGGAAAAACCAGCAGGCGGTATAGATGAGGATTTGCAAAATTCGTACTGGCTTTACATCAATGAAGCCAACCAAAGTGACTTCAAAGGAAAAGAAATCCCACTAAAAATATACAGCGACAAAAGTAAGAGCCTTAAAATTTGAGGTAAGAGAAAAATGCTGTAGAAGTGCCTGACAGCCAAGAGAAATTCCGTAATGGACAGAGCTTCTATATTTCCAAAGGAAATGATTTAGTAACTGTGGGACATAATAAAACCATTCCGGTTTCTGCATCAGACAATTCTTTCGGGTTGTTCTATGGCAAGCCTTCGGGTTACAATGATGCATCTGCAGTAAAATGTAGCGAAGCCGTCTGCTACAGTAGTTGCCTTCGATGAGGCAACTAAAGAATACAAAAATATTCTTTGACCCAGCATGGAACACAGCTAAGGTGGAAGTCTATGACCTGAGCGGCAGACTCATCTACTCAAAAGACAAAGTAGATACGAAAGCAGGGGAATTTACTCAAGCCTTCCATCCGGAAACAGAGCCACTTATGTAGTAAAAGCAGTATCTGAAACGGGAAGTGTATTCTCTCAGAAAATAATAAAATAAGAAAAATATAAAAATAATGAAGAATATAAGATTAAAAAGCCTTATAGTGAAGAGTATAGGATTAGGGATTTTGTTCTTTACCAACCTTTTCACAGCTCAGCCTCCTGTGCCACCAGGAGGGGATTTAGTCCAACGGGGCCTGGGGCGGCCAATGAAGTACCTATAGACCTCTATGATACGGCTCTTTTGGGCGTAGGAATAGTAATGGCAGCGGCAGTTCTCATTTATTATAAAAAGAGAATGAAAATTGTAAAATAAAATTTTTCTATATTAGAGGAGACTTACAGAATGATGTTTTTGTTCTGTAAGTTTTCTTGTTAAATAAATTTAAAGTATGAAAAAAATCGTTTTATGGGCATTGTTTTTGCAGGGGTAGTTTTGGTGCAGTCTAAATAACCTACCAGAACGCCTTTACAAAAAGCAGGTCTTTTTAAAAAAATAAATTACAAAAATAAATTACAATGAAAAAGAAACATAATTACTCTTGGAATGCTTTGCGTTAGGCTTCCTTACAAAAGCGCAAACAAATGATCTTACCTATGTAGCAGATGGTACAGAGATGACCATTGCTCCTGAATTACTTTATACTGTATATGATGGGAAAATAACCATAGTAGGCACAGGGAAAATAACCAACAGCGGAAATGTAATGCTTATGAATGGTAGTACAAATAATGGAGGTTTTAGAACACTGACTACTGCTGGACTTCCTAAAACAGGGTGGAGGGAACTTTATCCTTAAAATGTATGATGACAATTTAAGCAATTTAAGATATGGTCAATTGTACATTAAAGGTCCCAATCAATCTCAGGTTACTGGAATTGTAGATAAAGAATACAAAGACAATCACCATGGTTCTTACTAGCAGATTTCAATGCCGTTTAAGAGTAAAGCATTGTTAGAATTGAGTGCGGAACTGCTTTCTTCAGGACATACCTTTTAAATTTGGGGATGCAGGTAGGCGTTCTGGAGAAGGGGTCATGAGGTATAGAAACTTATATGCAAGGTTTGATAATTTAGAAACAACATCTCAATCTGGACCATTAGTATATTACATATTGGGGACTAAGAATTTTAATGCTTCCGCCGCCGTAAAAACAATAAAAAGGAGTACCATTTACAGCGAATTATGTTGATAATATTCCTACTGGTGGGCATCTGTCATCAGATGTAGTATTTGGTACTAATGGATCTAAGCAGAATTATTACAGGGAGCGTTATAATACATACATTCAAGATCAGTGGCATATAGCTAATGGTGGTACAGCATGGTCAGGGACTTTCGGTAAAAATTTATATATGTATGGAAATCCATACCTTACCAATTTGGATTTCATTAACCAATTGCCACAGATGACTAATAATGATATTTTTGGGGATAAGATTAGAGCCTACATCGGTTACTACGATTTCTGGTGGCGGAACACAGTCTTCTGGAGCAAAACAGGTAACCTATACTGCAGCAGGGGTGCCTTCAGGGGATGTAGGGAGCTATTATTAAGCCTATGCAGACTTTGGTTTTGAAGTTTAGAAATGCTAATGCTAGGACACTTAGATTTGACCTTGGTAGAAGATTTGCATACACTGCTCGTCCTCATTTGGCGTCTCCAAGTGTGCTTTCAGAGGTTCAGCGGGCAGTGTAAAACAGCTGGGAGTTATTGCCTTAGATGAGCACGGCAATGAACTGGGCAGAACTTACTATGTAGTCTATCCAGAGGCTCAGACGGGTAAACCAGCCACATACAGCACGCAGGTATCTGCAGGAAGCCAAAAACATCATTGGTACTTTTTGAGGAAAAAAACCAGCAGGCGGTATAGATGAGGATTTGCAAAATTCGTACTGGCTTTTACATCAATGAAGCCAACCAAAGTGACTTCAAAGGAAAAGAAATCCCACTAAAAATATACAGCGACAAAGTAAGAGCCTTAAAATTTGAGGTAAGAGAAAATGCTGTAGAAGTGCCTGACAGCCAAGAGAAATTCCGTAATGGACAGAGCTTCTATATTTCCAAAGGAAATGATTTAGTAACTGTGGGACATAATAAAAACCATTCCGGTTTCTGCATCAGACAATTCTTTCGGGTTGTTCTATGGCAAGCCTTCGGGTTTACAATGATGCATCTGCAGTAAATGTAGCGAAGCCGTCTGCTACAGTAGTTGCCTTCGATGAGGCAACTAAAAGAATACAAAATATTCTTTGACCCAGCATGGAACACAGCTAAGGTGGAAGTCTATGACCTGAGCGGCAGACTCATCTACTCAAAAGACAAAGTAGATACGAAAGCAGGAATTTACTCTAAGCCTTCCATCCGGAAACAGAGCCACTTATGTAGTAAAAGCAGTATCTGAAACGGAAGTGTATTCTCTCAGAAAATAATAAAATAAGAAAAATATAAAATAATGAAGAATATAAGATTAAAAAGCCTTATAGTGAAGAGTATAGGATTAGGGATTTTGTTCTTTACCAACCTTTTCACAGCTCAGCCTCCTGTGCCACCAGGAGGGGATTTAGTCCAACAGGGGCCTGGGGCGGCCAATGAAGTACCTATAGACCTCTATGATACGGCTCTTTTGGGCGTAGGAATAGTAATGGCAGCAGCAGTTCTCATTTATTATAAAAAGAGAATGAAAATTGTAAAATAAAATTTTTCTATATTAGAGGAGACTTACAGAATGATGTTTTTGTTCTGTAAGTTTTTCTTATTAAATAAATTTAAAGTATGAAAAATCGTTTTTATGGGCGGTGCTTTTTGGGGCAGGGATGGTTTTCTGCTCAATTCAAAGTGAATATAGAAGCGCCGGATTCCTTTGCGAAAAATCAGGTTATTATCTATGAACTTGGCGGTTCTAAGGATTTTTATAACAGCCCAGGCATCCAAAACGGAAAAGTGGCAGGTAAATATTCCTAAAAACTATATGGGAAGAATGAAGGCCTATTTCCCAGAAAACAACAAGTCTGTAAGTTTTATTTCCGAAAACAAAGATGTGGAAATGAAACTGAAAATAGATGCAGAAAATAATATCATGGGAGTAGATTTTTTGGATAAATCTAATGCCAAAATGGATAAAGTAATGCACCTGCAGCAGAGACAGACAAGAGTGCTGCCAGCCTTACAGCAGATAAAGGCTTTTTATGAAGAGGGGAGTGATTTTTGGTAAGGCTCTGGCGAAGGAAATAGCCCTTTTGCAAAATGAAGAAACCATCGGAGCAGGGCATCCGTTCATTGCTTATTATTTAGAAAACAGCAAATATGCTTTTGCAGGAAAACAATCCGCCTTTTGACTACGGATAATTTCATTGATTTTCTTGCAAACTCAGGAGAAATGCTGGAAACTTCATCTCTGATGAGACCAGCTTTAATCAACTTTTTGAGAAGCTACAACCCCCACAACGGTTAATAAAGAAGTGGATAAACTCTTGGAGCGAGTAGATGTGAAGACTTCACGAGGGCAGACCATTTTGTCCGAATTGCTCGCGATATTTGATGCCTACGGACTTGAGGAGCAGAAAGAGAAATACTATCAGCAGGCTTCCAATCTTACCTGCGCTATCAATAGAAACCTTGCGGGAAGTATAAAATCGATTAAAAATACTTCCATTGGCGCTGTGATGCCCGATTATACTTTTACGGCAAATGTAACGAATGCAAAGGCTAAAAACTAAGCGCTGTAAAAAGCTGATAAAAAGGTGGTTTTATTCTGGGCATCTACTTGTCCGCATTGTTTGTCAGAACTGCCGATTATCTTAGAAAAATTACCAGAAACTGAAGAAGAAAAAAACATAGAAGTTGTTGCTTTTGCTTTGGACACAGATATGAAGCTGTATAAAGAAAAACGGCACCTCTCCCATGGATAAATGATACCGAACTAAAAAGGCTGGCAGAGCAGCTATGCGGAAACTTATAATGTCCACGCTACGCCTACCTACTATGTTTTGGATAAGAATAATAAAATTATAGAAAAGCCTGCTAACTTTTCTGCATTTTTTATCCACATTGAGTAAAATAATTTGGTGGTATAAAAATATTTTTGTATTTTTGCACCACCAAAACGGCGAGGTAGCTCAGGTGGTTAGAGCGTTGGATTCATAACCCAAAGGTCACGGGTTCAAGTCCCGTCTTCGCTACAAGTCTGTAAGGCAACACATTACAGAAACAGAAATTAAAAGAACTTTGAATTATCTCAAAGTTCTTTTTATCGAATATTTAAAATAGATTTTTTTGGGTAAGAATCTAGAAAACAAACCTCATTTATTAAAAACCTAAATCCTAAAATATCACTATTTTCGTGGATAGACAATATTTCATCAAACTTCTCACTATTATTTATCTGATTAATATTGATGATACCATCTTTAATTACATTAATTGAATGATATACAAGTATAATTTTCTTATCCTCTATATTTAATAAATTCAATTTTTCAATTAACGCATAAATATTTTTTTCTTGTCAATCCCAGTCAAACCCAATATGATTTTTTATTGGTTTGCAATATATTTTTTATTAAATCATATATAAATGACGCCTCTAAAGTTTTTATAAGCAGGAGATTATGGTTTTCTGCATATACAATCAATTTATTTGAATTTATATTCTCTGTTTCCAAATTGATTATACAAGAATGCTGGTCATATAGAGTTTTTATTCTATCTTCTATTTTTTAATCGAAGTAAAAATTGTAACTGTATCATTTTTCAGAAGTTGGTGATTTTATATCCATTATTTAAAAATAAATTTGTAAGGTTTTATCAATGTTTTTCTACCCAAAACAACACTTCTGGAACATTACCATTATCTTCTATCATTTAACTTTAATTTTTAGATTCTCCAATGGGAAATATATATAGTATCATTTTTAATATATATACCATTTTCTAATTCTATTTTTTTCATTTTCTTTCTTATTATACTTTCCTTCAATATCACTATATTCTCCTGGTTTCCAAATTATATACATGGTATCCATTCTAATAAAATCAAGGTAATATAAAGTTTTATTATAATAGAACTTTTTTTAGGTTTTATATCTGTTGTTTTATAATACTTTATAGCACAAAAAGCTTATAAAAACTACTATTGTATTGATTACAATATTTATAATAAAATACAAAACCATATTTTGATTTTTACTAATATTAGTGAAATACCAATAACACCATTAATGAATATAAAACAACAGAATAATATAGATAAGCCCCTAAACTCATACTATCATCTGGATGCAGTGCAAACATTCCTATTGCTGATATAATATTTAAAAAAATAGAATTATAAAAATTACTATTATTTTGTTAATCTTTTTAGGTCTTTGTACATATTTTTTTCTAATTCATTATTGTTACTGGATATCCTCTTTTTGAATTATCAGTAGAAAATGTATTACACAAAAATATTATTTTTCATTTGTAAATAAATTTGAAATAAAAAGGACTAGCATAATGAGAAAAAAATAGGGCTAAAAGCAAGTAAAAATAGCACCTAAAATACCGCTGAATAAATATTTCAATACTACCCATACCAATGATAGTATATAGATAGGACCTAATATAATATTAGGTACTGCAAGAATAATAGCCAACAAAAGAATATATGGAAATGTCTTTTTCATACCTCCAAATTAAATAATTATTTTCATTTTTCAAGTTGTAAAAGCATAAAAATTAGTTCTTCTGCAACCTGAGTCCCGTTGTATTTTGTGATTCTGGAATATGAAAAATAAAAAAACGCCCGTTTATAGGCGTTTTTTTGTGCATTGTTACTGATGTATTCTGTAGCCGCAGAAGGATTCGAACCCTCACTGACGGAGCCGAAATCCGTAGTTCTATCCGTTAAACTATGCGGCCGTTGCGGTGCAAAATTTAGCACTTTTTATATCAAATTTAAAAATATATTCCGCGGTATGTCTGGCGCAGTGGGGAGGTGGTTTTTAGAGCATTTTTCAGGTTATTTACTTCCATATCCGTGAGGATACGCCAATGCCTGCGTTTGATATTCTTCTTGGTAAGTCCCGCGAAGATTACTCTATCCAGCGCTTCCACTTCGTAGCCCATTTTTCTTGAAAAATCCTTCTTACTACTCTGTTCCAGCCGATGTGGATTTCTATTCCCACCTCGTTTTTTTGGTTTTCCTTCTATGTAGGAGATGCTGTCTACTTCGGCGATGCCTTCTTCCAGGCGGATACCTTCTGCAATCTGGTGGAGGTCTTCAATGCTGAGCTTCCTGTCAAGTGTTACATGGTAGATTTTCTTCACTCCGAAAGAGGGGTGGGTCAGCTTCTTGGTAAGATGCCCGTCATTGGTCAGGAGGATAAGTCCAGTGGTCTGTCTATCCAGCCTTCCGACAGGGAAGAGGCGGTATGGTGATGCGTTTGCCACGAGGTCCATCACGGTTTTTCTTGCCTTCTCATCTTTTGTGGTAGAGATGTAGCCTTTTTGGTTTGTTTAGCAGCACATATACGGGTTTTTCGGGGGTGATGCCCTGCCCGTCAAACACTACGCGGTCGGTTTTCTGCACTTGATAACCCATTTCAGTGACGATTTTTCCCATTTACCTCCACGAGGCCTTGGGAAATCAGTTCATCAGCTTCTCTTCTGCTGCAGATTCCAGAGTTGGCAATGTATTTATTGAGCCGAATGGTGTCTTTTTCGGCTTGTTTGTTTATCTTTTCGAGCTTTCTTTTCAGGATGAAAAGATTTAGCCTTGTCGCCCCTCTTCTTGGGGTCTGTTGTAGGAATGTTTCCGCGGTGTGTTTTTCTTTTTTTGTCCGTGGTATTTCTTGCGGAGGTTCTGCTGCCGCGCTTTCCGTGCAGGGGTATTTCCTCTTTGGTCTCTTCCTTTTCCTCTATTCATTTGTAATCAATAATTTTTGCAAAGGTAATAAATTTGAAACAGAGCTGTCTTTTTCCGAAATAAAAAAATAAAGGGGAGGAGATTTAAGTGGAAGATGTTTATCTTCGTTAGGAAGAAGCTTATCTTCACATGAAGTAAATAAATCTTCATCAGGAAGAAGGTAATCTTCACATGAAGTAAGTAAATCTTCATTAGGAAGAAGACTATTTTCACATGAAGTAAGTAAATCTTCATCAGGAAGAAGACAATATTCATATGAAGTAAGTAAAATCTTCATTAGGAAGAAGACCATCTTCACATGAAGTAAGTACATCTTCATTAAGAAGAAGACTATCTTCACATGAAGTAAATAAATCTTCATCTTTCAAGAAAGAAAATAGGCTTGTTTCAAAGATAATTTGTAACTTTAACCAAGAAAATCATAAATATTATCAATATGACAAATCCTAAGAAAAGTTTAGCGGAAAATCATCAACAAATCCAGGTTGATGATAGCAGGGCTGAGGCACAACGCTCCGAAGTGGCGAGGAGAGGGCAGACAGCAGTTTCGTGACAGAATACGAAAACGAACTGCGCGAACTGGAAAAGGCTGGACGAATATAATCAGCAAAACAAAATGTCCAAAATTTCAAAACAAAATGTCCAAAAATTGACAGGGCAAAAAAATAAGAAAAAGCAGTCATTTGGACTGCTTTTTCTAGTGTAGTTTTAAAAATCTGTTTTAAAGGCTGTTTAAACACTCCTAAGGTTAAATCCAAAGGGTTTTACTCTTCTTTTTTTCTATTGAGCTGTTTATATTTCTTGAGTTCATCAGTGAAGTTCTACTTTATCCTCAAGTTCTTTGATGACTTTGCTTGGCCTCATCCAGCTCTTTAATCGCTGTGATGAGTTTTTCGCCCAAGTCATCTACCATAGCCCTGTAATATTTTAGGACTTTTTCGGCATTCTCAATCTCTTTTGCCTTCGTTGTCAGCGTTAATGCCCTCTACTTCAGCGGTCTGTTTCCGCTTTCCAAAGATAAACCCCGCAAACCCGTCAGCACTGCGGAAATGAAAGTCCCGAAGTGTGGCAGTACATGCTCGTTTATAAATTCATTCATTCTCTTCCTTTTTATTCCTCAATCAATTTTTCCTCCCACGACCTCTGTTGTTGGGTCTTTCAAATAAAGTCCCTACATACAGCTCATTAAAATTGAAATAAACCGAGAGCTTACACTCTTTTTACCAGCCATTCTAAAACTTGTATTCCTGTAGCATTTTTTTAAAGCGTACATTTTTCAGCGGAATATCTGGCATTTCCTTGGAAAGTAAAATGTCCGTTCCAGCGGTTACATCCTGTAATAATTTCTTTACTGTTACAGAGGTGTAAGTTTTGCTGAATATAATATCATAGAGCTGGTAGCTATATCCCTCGCATTCTACTTCTACAGGTATCCCCATATTAACCCGCTTAACAAAAGCCCATAAACCGAGTTTCATTTTTTCCATCATAACCAAGTTTAACTGTTACCTTGTCATCTTCTTTAAAGGCGTAAACTTTTTATTATCCTCTGTATTCGCCGTTGTAGTAGCATCTGTTTTAAGGTATTTTGTCCTTGGAAGCGAAATCGTACAAGTATCAGTAAATGAATTAACCGAAGTCTTCCAGGTTACCTTATTCGCCTTTAACCTTAATTCCTCCTATTTCTATATCGCTGGTTAGATAAAACATGTTAATTGGTAATGATTAAATCTTCTATATAATCTGTTTCACAACTTATCATAAAAGGGCGTATCCAATATGCTTTGCCTTGTACTCTGAAATTCCAGTGTCTCGATGGCCACTCGGCAGCTTTTCTCTAAAAAGCTCTGGATAACCTCCGTGAAGTTCTACGGGCTTATCAGATTCAAAAGAGTTTTTGAAGTTTCATTATATCCTCCTCGAAACTTTCTTCCTTTTCCGATAAGAAAACCACGAATGGTAAATCGGTAGTCATCAATATTAAAACACTCTTTTTACGGTGCCTTTACGCTCGCTCACGGGTGTTCGTACAATCGTTTTTGACAGATTAACTGATACTGTGCAATTTTTCTATCTCAATAGTTCCACTATCAGCATTACTGGTGAAAATAGAAACCATATATCATGCCCGTAGGCTCCTATTTTTATTCAGTGCAATATTATTCCTGTTGTAGTGGATAGTGCCTTTTTGGATGTGGGATTTTTGAGCAATCCCCGAATAAGTTACATCCTGCGTCAGTGGCTTGTCTGAATCTTTTTGGTGTAACATAATAAGGAGCTTTCCGAAATAGGTTTTATAAAGCTCGTGTAAATCAAATATCGTTATCATACTGTCTTGGCTCCGTTATATAATACCCTTGCTAAACACTCTAATGTTATTTTTCTAACTGCTCGGCGCTTTCTGCTCCATTCATTGTGGTAAATTGGATATTGTCAAAGAATTTACCTACATGGATATTGACTACTTTTTGGTCCGCCTCCTGCAATGGTATCACCAACTTTTTCTCTGATGTTTTATTTTTCTTTTTGTCCTCCACCGCTCCAATGGAAGTGTCTTTAAACCTTGTCAGGTCTGCATGGTAACTCACATCTGTAGGCGGTTTAGGCAAGTCTTCCGGCGGAGTTATCTTGGTGTCAATGGTTACAGTCTTGCCCTCCTCTTCACTTAACCATCCTTTTGACCATTTTATACGCCGCATCTATTGCTGTTACAATAGGCTCAATGACATTATCCCATAGCCAAAGGATTTTCTCTCCTATCCATCCTACCCACATCAAAGATTTTTCCCTAGAATCCAGCTGATGCCTCTAAATACATCTTTTACTATTTCAGACTTGGCAACCCACTGCACGACACTTGTAATAATCTTGGATATGGTAACAGTAATCCCCTTAGGAAGTTCCATGTATTACTGAATAATCCAGAGACAATATCAATCCATTCTCCCCATTCTCCTGTACCGCTAATCAAATTCACTACATAGTCAATAGCCTGCCCCAATCCATCAGAAACAGCATTGATATAAGGCTGTAATTGTTCCAGTAGTTAGGGCTATTTAATATGTAATTATCTTTATTTTTAATAAGTAAAATGGTAGTAAATGGAAGTTTTTGGACATTTTGTTTTTCCTCGTTTTTCGGGCTTTTTGGGTTTACTCCTTTATTTATAGGCTTTTTTTCGGGCTTTTTTTATTTTACTATTCTTTTTAGACATTTTGTTTTACCCCCTATACGAAGAACAAGAAAGACTGAAAGCCCAGCTGAAAAAGTAAAACCGAAGAAGTAGATGCCAAAAAGACAGGTGGAAAGCAAGCTGGCAGAAGCCAAAAAAAGTGGTGAAGCTGGCAACCCCCAAGGCACAATGGGTAGAATTCGGTATGGAAGACAAGCGCTAGTATCAGAATAAAAACCGCCCGAAACATAGTTTCAGGGCGGTTTTTGATTTATTTTATTTTTGGTGTAAGTATCCAAGTCTTTATCATTTATTCCATCTGTGTTGGCATCACCAATAGGAGTTTCCAAGTGAAGATTGCTGCCGTCTAATAGAGATACGGTATATTCTTCTTCAGTACCATCAGAGGCTATTAGTTTTAGCACTTTGGTGGCTTCATTATAGGTGTATCTCAGGTTTTCTACCGCCTCTGGTGTGCAGGTTCCACTGACCATTTTGAAGTCTTGCCGAACAGCATAGAAGCCTTTTTGAACTCTATGGTAGACTGCGAATCACAAGAGTTTGCAGGATGAGGGTTGAAAGAAGAACCATCAGCCCCGCTGATAAAAATTTCCTCCTGTATATCTCCATGTCCCAAGAAGCGGGTAAGCTGGTTCTTCATCTCTTTTACATGCGGCTAAACTCAGTAAAAGCAGCCACAGCGAATAAAAAAAGTTTTTCATAATGCTAAATTTAAAATTCTGTGGCAAAGATAAAAGCTTTGTTCCTTTGAAAAACAAAACCCGCCGAGAGGATTTCTACCTTCAGCGGGTTGTTATTCATCGTGTTTTTATCTCACAGGGTTTTTGGACAATATTAGGATTGTTACTCACCTCACTCTGTGGAATCTGGAAACGGTATTGGTTATAGTCCGTAGAATAGCTGATATTAAACTTCCCAAAAGTATGGTTAGAACCTGGATAATCCTCACCAAATCCACTCCAAGGCGTTTCATATCAAACCAAGCGTAGCCTTCTGCCCCAGAGTTCTATTCTCTTTTGCAGGATGATTTCATCTATGAGGTTCTGCCCAGAGTTCGTGGAAAAGTGTGTATCCTGTATCTCTCACAGAAGTAATATCATAGAGCACTTGTCTCGCCTGAGCTGTCTGCCCTAGTCTTGCCAAAGCCTCTGCTTCTATATAGTAAGCGAAAGATGCTCTGATGTAGATATAATCCCCTCAAAGAAAGTCAAATCCTTGAACTTTCTGCTCACATATAGTGGATGAGTTTTGGTTTTTCCGTTAAAGGTATGAGCAGATGCCGTAGCCCCGTTGAATACTTGTTTTCTGTAATCAGTGCTTGGGATTTGGTCGTATAATCTTTTATCAATGATTTTATAAATCCCTGCCGCTCCTGCATAGCCTTCATTCATACTGTCATACATAGAGAAGAACGAAGCGTAGGGGTTACCTATGTTTTGGTTTTGTAAAGAATTATCAAATCCCCAGATAATCTCTGGATTGGTTTTTTAGAAAATCCTGCACCCTGTATAATCCGCCTGAGACATCAGTGTTTTTGCCTGTTCGGGCATCATGAGCATAGAGCTGCCGCTCTGGTATAATCCCCAGTTTCAAGGTAAATATCCGCCGCGATGGCTTTTGCTGCCCTTTGGTCTATCTGTGCGATGTTTTGCTGAGTGAAACCATTCAGCGCAGTGATGGCGTTTTCTATATCGCTGGTTATTTGGGTATAAACTTCTGCCACAGTAGCCCTTGCTCTCGGTGTTTCTGGGCTGGATGCCGTAGTTACCAACGGCACTCCCAGTTCATTCTGATGACCAACATAAGTAAGCGCATAGAACCTTACCAAATTAAAATAACTATACGCACGAAGCGCCAAAAGCTGACCGTAGATATGTCGGTTTTCATTATTTACACCTATGGCTTCTATCTTCTCTATCAGACGATTGATATCAAAAGATTTTTAGAATAAAATGTATTCCAAACGATTTCATTGGTAAAGTTGTCGCTTTGTCTCGCTTCGTGGTTGTAATATCTCCCAAAAGGTGCTGCTGTTTTTGCCTGAATAAGGTCATTGGAAAGCAAATCAACCCCTGCTTTTTATGGACATTATCCCAAAATCCGTGTGAGTGGTAGTTCCGCCTGAACCATGATTTCTAAATCCGAGATAAATCCCATTGAGATACTTGTCCAAAGATGCTGCATCATCAGGAATCTGCTCCTCTGAAATCAGTTTCGCAGATTCGGTTTCTAATTCTCTATTACAGCTTAAAAAGTGATAGGGCAACGAATGCTCCTGCTAATATTTTTATTGATTTTTCATAACTTTTTAAAAATTAAAATTTAAGATTAAGACCTAATGAAACACTTGACAACAGATTATATCCGTATGTCTCAGAAACGCCAGAAATAGACAGCCTTGGGTCGTAGCCTCTTCTCTTTGAAAGTAAGAAAAAGATTGTTTCCTGTCACATAAATATTGGCATCTCAGTTCCGTAGTTTTTCAAAGGAAACTCTGTGGTATGCCCACACTCAGCGTCAAATCCTGAAGACTCAAATAGTCTGATTTCGTTAAGAACAGTGTAGAACTGGCATTTTGGTTAGAATTAGAAATATCTATTCTTGGCAGAGATGCTGTAGGATTTTCTGGCGTCCATGTGTTATGAACATCTCTATGGTAGTTAGACGCATAGTTGTCCGAATGCAGGGAGCGATCTGTAGTTTTGGTCATAGCCCCAGCCGCCCAGCTGATACGCAAAAATTAGCCGATAGAGTGATGTTTTTAAATCTTATCTGAGTTCCAAAACCACCATAGACCTTTGGTATAGCAGATTTTCCTGTTTGGTAAAGCGTTGCTTCGGCATAGCTGTTCGTAACTTGTTTAACGGCATTTCACTCGCATCTACGCCATCTTTATACCAAAGCGCATCTCCATTCAGAGGATCCACCCCAACAAATTCTTTCAGATAGTAAGCATATCGGTCGCTGCCTTCTTTTAGAAGGAAAAAGTCCAGTCTGTTATCCCATTTTCTCTCTGTGCATCAGGGAGTTTGGTGATTTTATTTTTGTAATGAGTAAAGGTTAGCATATAGATTCCAAGTGAAATTCTCTGTTTTAATTACATCTCCATTGATGCTCACCTGAACTCCTCTGTTTCTCATGTTTCCGATGTTTTCTAACCTAGGATAATACCCCACATTAGAAAGGAGCGCCGCACGATGAGATCATATCAGAAACTTTTCTCTCGAAATATTCAGCATTGATAGACAATCTTCTATTGAACAAAAGCCGTTTCAAAACCAGCATTTAGGTTTTGGGAGTTTTCCCATCTAAGTTTATTATTTCCAAGATATTCCGTAGTAACCACAGGCGTATCATCCCCAAAGTTACTTACTTTATATAAATTTTTGTAAGCATAATAGATTCTGTCCGTAGTGCCTGGGAAGTAGAAAATATCATTTCCCTGCTGTCCGTAGGAAGCCTTCACTTTCAGAGCATTCACAGTCTCTGAATCCTAAGAAATCTTCTTTCGAGGAAATGTCCCATGCTGCCCCCAGTCCATAGAAAGTTTCCCCATCTGCTTTCTTTGAAAATACTGACGAACCATCTCTCCTAAGGCTGGCATTGAAGAAATATTTGTTTTATAATTATACAAAACTCGGGAGAAAAACCCTTCCACAGCGTAGTCGTACTGGTTTCCTGTGATTTCGTTCATTTTTCAGAACATTATCAAAAACAGTAAGTCCTTCTAAGAACAATTTTCTTTTCTCGCCCCGAAATAATCGCTTTTTCTCTTGGTTCAGCTCATGTCCTAGAAGAACGCTGATATTATGCGCGCCGAGTTGTTTATTATAAGATAATAACTGCTGGTGGTTAAAGGCGTATTTCAGAGTATTGGATTTTTGCAAGTCGCCCGCCCACAGTAGCCGTTGTCCCTCCCAAAGGATTTCCATAAACAAGCTCTTGGGAATTGATAATCACACCACCAAAAATTATAAGTAAAATCAAAATCTTTCAGGAATTTATACTGCACGAAAAGATTGGTATTCACCGTATTATTGGTCACTTTATTCAAATCATACTGGCGGTTTCCACAGGATTTTCAAAAACAGCGTAAGACCTTCTCGCTCCATTTGGCCCTTTTTCCATCTCCGTAGTCATAGACAGCCCTTCCTTTGATATCATAAACTCTGTTATAGTCATTATCCCTCAAATACACTGGGTAAAAAGGCGCGATATTCCTAGAAAACTGGAACGAGTTCGTAAAACTCCCTCCATCGCTCAGATTTTGTTCGCTGTTGCTGTAATTTAGATTAACTCCAATTTCAATTTTTCATTAAGGCATATTCCAAATTAGACCTTAAACTCAATCTTTTAAATCCAGAACCGATGAGGTAACTGCGGTCATTGAGGTAGCCAAGTGAAGTGTAAGCCTTTAATTTATCGGTATTTGCAGTGAAGCTGAGGTTTGCTTCTTGGCGGAGATTTGGTCGGAATAATAGTTTTTGCCAATTGTCCTGATAAAGCAGTTTAGCATTTTGGTTAAAACTTCCATCTGGATTGATAAGCTGGTTAAATGGAACATTGTAAGCATTATATCCCAGTGTAGCGTTCATTTTGTTTATCGCCTCTGTATAGGCTTGGGCATCAGTTTTTCCTCTTGCCTTCTCGCCTACACGGACTCTGTTGAAATATGCCAAATAATACTCGGCAGGACTGCTGATGATGTCATATTCTGGAGTCGCACGGAAGTTAATCCCTGTTTTAATATCAAAATCTACATGAATCCCCTTTCTCGTACCCTTTTTAGTGGTGATGATGATTACACCATTTGCTCCTCGTGAGCCATACAAAGCATTTGATGAAGCATCTTCCAAGAAGGACAAGCTCTCTATATCCGAAGATGGAATAGAATTGAGCGACCCAGGGTAAGGAATCCCATCAAGACTATCAGCGGCTCACTAGAAGCGTTGATAGAGCCTATTCCTCTCATTCGTATACTCGGACTGCTCCCTGGCTGTCCATTTCCTACAATCTGAACTCCCGCTACACGCCCTGCAAGTCCCTGCAAGACATTTCCGTTCTGTAATGCAGAGATATCCTTGGGTTTTAGTTCTTGGATAGAACCTGTGATTTCTTCTTTTTCTGTTTCCCAAAGGCTACTATCACGACTTCACCGATGGAATTTTCCTTGATGGAATCCTTCTTCTTTTCCTGAGCACTGAATGTCCCCACGAAAGAGAACAACGCAAACAAAGTGCTTAATCTGACTACTTTTCTTTTTCATTTATAGTATTGTTAATTTTTACTTAAAATTTGGTTTAAACATAAAAAGAGCCTCAGCGTATTTACCGAAAGCTCTGGGATAATTATGAAGAAAACTTAAAACTCCATCCATCACAAAAACTGCGGTCTTTTACAAAGCCACATCATCATTCCCATCATTTGACAAGTTAGATTTTCGTTTTTATGATTCAGATTTATTAACATTTTTAATTAAATTAAGGTTTGGTTTAAAAATAAAAAGGCTTCGGTTTTTGTCCGAAGCCCTTGTGATAATTTTTGTATAACTTATATAAATCTTTTCTATTCGCATTTTACAATCACAAAAACTACGGCTTTCTAAAAACCCACATCATCATATCCATCACATGGTAATGGCATGTTTAGTTGTTCTTGTATGATTGTATTGGTTAAAACATTATTCTTTTTGTCTAAATATGAGGCAAAAATATAAAACTTTTTAATTAACCAAAAATTTTGTTAAAATTATTTATTTCCTATGATAAATCGCTCATTACCAGATAAATCTTTTAATTTTTCACTTTTTGAAAGTGTTTTTGAATAAATTGAGCGTTTGTTGTCCTAATTTCTGATTGATTTCAAGGAAAATCATTCCTTTTTCTGAAAGATGGTTTTTGCAGTCTTTCGCGATTTTTCATAAAATGCCAAAACGCTCTCTGGTGGAGCGAGAAAGTGCTATTCTAGGTTCAAAGTTTTTGACAGACAGCAGGGATTTCCTCTTCTTCTGAAGCGCCTATATAAGGAGGGATTGCTTACAATAATATCGTAAACATCATCAAGTTTTTCATTTAAATAATCTTTCAGGATAAAATTGATATTCACTTTATGGAAATCGGCGTTTTTCTAGCGATGTTTGAGTGCTTTTGGAGAAATATCTATACTGGTAATCTGTGAGTTAGGTAGATATTTTGCCAAAGTAATTGGGATGCATCCGCTGCCTGTTCCGATGTCTAAAAATTTTTAAGAGAAGTAGAATTATGACATAATTTTTATGATTAAATCCACCAATTCTTCTGTTTCTGGGCGTGGGATAAGGACATTTTTCATCAATAAAGAAGCGGTTTCTGTGAAAAAGGCTTCTCCTAAAATCTGCTGATAGGGTTTTCTTATTTTAAGTTCGGCGATTACGGATGAAAAAGTTTTACTTTTTCGCTGGAAATTTCTTTTTGTGGGATTTTTGTAAATCAAGTCTGTCAAGTTCTAAAAATTTTTCAGAAAAATGTAGAAAAGCTCTAAACTTTCTGATAATGTGAAATTTTTCAAGCTCCTTTTTAAATAGATTTTTAAGTTCTTGTAAAGTCATCAAGTTGGATTTGTAAAAAGTATTCCACAAAGATAAAAAAATATGTGGATAATTTTTAAAGCGTTAAACCATTGGTTTTTAATATTTTATATTAGTTATGAAAAATTTAGTATATTGTAACTTTAAAAATAATTGTATTTTTTGGTTTCTTAAATTTTTAAAAATGGGAAAAATTATTGGTGTTGCAAACCAAAAAAAGGAGGAGTGGGAAAAACGACGACTTCTGTCAATCTCGCTTCTGCATTAGGTGTTTTAGAAAGAAAGTTCTTCTGATAGATGCTGATCCTCAGGCAAATGCTACTTCAGGATTGGGAGTAGAGGAAGTGAATTTCTCTACTTATCATTTGCTGGAGCATAGTGCTGGTGTGCGTGAGTGCATCCAGCCGACTACTTCGCCTAATGTGGATATTATCCCTTCTCACATAGATTTGGTGGCTGCAGAAATTGAACTTGTAGACAAGGATAATAGGGGAATATATGCTCAAAGAGGCTTTGGCGCCTGTAAAAAGATGAGTATGACTATATCATTATAGATTGTGCGCCGAGTTTAGGGCTTATCACTATTAATGCCCTTACAGCAGCGGATTCTGTGATTATACCGATACAATGTGAATATTTTTGCTCTGGAGGGGCTCGGTAAACTATTGAACACAATAAAAATATACAGAAGATACACAATCCGAGTCTCGATATAGAAGGCTTGTTGCTTACAATGTTTGACTCCCGTTTAAGGCTTTCAAATCAAGTGGTGGAAGAGATTAACTCTCATTTCCCAGAAATTGTTTTCGAGACTGTCATCAGCCGAAATACAAGATTGAGCGAAGCGCCGAGTTTTTGGAGAAAGCATCTTGAAATACGATGCAGAAAGTAAAGAGCAGTACAATATATCCAGTTGGCAGAGGAGGTTTTGCTTAAAATGAACAGCAGATTCCCTAAGAAAGAAAAAAACTTCTTCTAAGAGTAAAAACAGAAATAAAGAACAATAAGTTCAAAATATTAAAACCATATGAGAGATAAGAAAAGGGCGATGGGGCGAGGTTTAGGAGCAATCTTAGGTGCAGAAACCAAAGCCGTGCAGACCGCAACAGACACAGGAGCAGAGCGCTGGTGGGAAACATTATGAAGTCCCGATTGAAGACATTTTCCCTAATCCAGACCAGCCAAGAACTCATTTTTGATGAAAAGGCGTTGCTGGAGTTATCAGAGTCAATAAAAGTCTTAGGAATTATCCAGCCGATTACTGTAAGAAAAGGGAAGGACAGAAATATAAAATTATTTCCGGAGAGCGAAGATACAGAGCATCTAAATTAGCTGGTTTAAAGACTATTCCGGCGTACATTCGTTTGGTGAATGACCAAGAGCTGCTTGAAATGGCGTTGGTAGAAAATATCCAGAGGGAAGACCTTGACCCGATAGAAGTTGCTTTGACTTACCAAAGACTGTTAGAGGAAATAGGACTAACGCAAGATTCTCTAAGTCAAAGAGTTGGAAAAAGAAAGAAGTACAATTACAAATTCTCTTCGGCTAAGGCTCAGCCCAGATGTGCAGCAGGCTGTGAGAGAAGGTATTATTTCCTGGGGCATGGTAGGGCTATCATTAGTTTGGAAGATGTTGATAATCAGCAGATTTTTATTTAAAAATAATTGATGAAAAACTGAATGTAAGACAGAGCGGAAGAGTTGGCTAAAAACTTAAAAATCCTAAACAAGCAGCCGTGCCAAAAGAACTTCCGCATAATTTAAGAAAAGTGGAAAAATCTTTAGCAGATGCTTTGGCTGTAAAAGTTGAAATAAAATCTTCGGCAAAAGGAAATAAAGGAAAAATTGTATTGAATTTTTTTCTAATGAAAAGCGAATTAGAGAAAATCCTTTTCTCATTTCAGTTAAACTTGTAAGATGAAGAAAAATCTTAGCATTTCTACTCGTTGGCATTTTTCAAATTTCTTTTTCTCAGGAAATCAAGAGTTTAGATTCTTTACAGACAGAAAAAGATATAGCAGCAGATATAGAAAGCATCCATCAGAATGCTGCTTCTATACGCTACAGCCCCAAAAAAAGCGGGATGGCGGTCTGCTGTAATACCTGGCTAGGGGGCAGTATTACAACCGGAAATATTGGAAAAATTCCTATCGTGTGGGGTGCTATTGGGACAGGAATAGGTTTTTATCATCTGGAATCAGAAGCAGTATAAAAAGATATAAAAATGCCTTTGAAGCGGAACTAAATGGCCAGCCTCACGAGTTTTCGGGCATTACGGGAGTAGATTTTAAAAACGGCTTTGGGGAATACCCAAGACAGCAGAAGGCGGTATAGAGATTATGCTATCGCCATCACAGCGGCGGTTTATCTTCTCAATATTGTAGATGCGGTGGTAGATGCTCATCTTTATGAGGGAAGAAAAAGACCCAGATTTAGCCCTTTCTCCTACTATTTTGAACGATTATTCGGGGATGGACTATTCCAAAAAGCAGGGCTTTCTTTGAGTTATAAATTTTTAAATAAAATTGATGAAAATAGCATTAGTTGGATACGGAAAAATGGGGCAGATTATTGATAAAACAGCCCAAGACAGAGGACATCAGGTTGTAGCTCGGCTGAATGAGATCTCCCACTTTTGGAAAATTTGAACAATCCCGATGTGGTTATAGAATTTTCCAGCCCTGAATCTACATTCGAAATATTAAATTCTGCCTTGAAAATGGCATTCCCGTAGTGTGCGGTACCACCGGATGAGCTGAGAAAAAAGCCCGAAATAGAAAGAATTTGTATTGAAAAATGAATCTGCATTTTTTTGTATGGTTCTAATTTTAGCTTGAGGGGTAAAATTTATTCTTTGCTTTGAATGAAAAATTGGCACAATTAATGAAGCCGTTTGGCAATGATTATTCGTGCCAGCTTGAGGAAAATTCATCATGTTCATAAATTGGATGCTCCCAGCGGAACGGCTATTTCTCTGGCACAAGCGGTTATAGAACATTCTGATTATCAGTCATGGAAGCTGGATGAGACACTTGGGGCAGAATTAGGAATTTATGCTGTAAGAGAGGACGAAGTGCCTGGAACACATAGTGTTAAAATATCATTCTAATGTAGATGAAATAGAAATAAAACATACAGCTTTTTAATAGAAATGGTTTTTGCATTAGGAGCTGTTGTTGCAGCAGAATGGATTTTAGGAAAAAGGAAACTTCGGAATGAAAGAGGTTTTTGGGATTATAAACTAAATGATTGATAATCATTAGGTTGTTTTTATCAAATTAGAAAATATGAATTATTTATTAACTTATGCCCTTTATATACTGATACTGAGTGTATTAATGGGTGTTTCTACTTGGAAATTATTTAAAAAAACTGGGATACAGTCCGTTAGTGGCTTTCGTTCCATTTTTATAATTATTTTTATTGTTCTTAAAGAGACTAAACACCCTAAATGGTGGGTAGTTTTGGCTTATTTTTCCCATTGTGGGGACTATCATGATGACGATTTTTCATTTATTTTTTTAATGAAAAATTTGGAAGAGACAGCATTGGACAGAAGCTTTTTAACTATCGTGTTCCCATTCATTTATATGGCGGTGGTTAATTATTCATCGGATGTTAGGGTAATTAAAGATTATGACGAAGATGACAGAAAGGAAACAGTTTTAGGTTCTCTCACTTATGCTGTTGTCTTTGCTACGCTTGTGCATACTTTTTTCTTTTCAGCCGTTCGGTATTCCTACGGGGTCTATGGAGCTGACATTGTTGGTCGGCGATTTTTCTCTTTAGTGAATAAATTAGCTACGGCTATAGATTGCCAATGAGACCTTTGGCTTTACCGTTTTTACAGGGAACTATTTGGGATACAGGAGAGAAAGGAAACCCCAAAAAGACGACCCGAAATCTTATGTAGAAGCTGTAAAACTACCATATTGGAGGCTTCCAGGCTGGGATAATGTGCAGAGAAATGATATTGTGGTGTTTAACTATCCGGATGACAGCGTGCATGTATCCATTGACAGAAAAGATTCTTATGTAAAAAGAGCCGTAGCCGTAGCCGGAGATGTATTAGAAATAAAAGGCGGAAAATTATTTATAAATGGAAAACCAGAAGAGGTGATGGGCGATGCCGAAATGCAGCAGTCTTATGATGTAGCAGCTTCCTCACCATTAGATATTCCAAGTTTGTATAAATATCTGGGCTTCCTTCCTGTGGTAGAAAAGAGGCAGAACTCAAAAGGAGAATATATCTATTATTTCAGCGGACTTACATCACAGTTGGTAGAGGAAATCAAGCAGATACCGGAAGTTATCTCTGTAACGCCTAAAATTCAGGAAAAAGGAGTTAAAGATGTTGCACATTATCTTAATCTTGAAGCATCTAAAAAGAGAAGGTGTTTATGTAGAGAGTAAAAATAAACTATTCATCTTCCATATTTCCATTTTAACAAAGATTGGAATAAGGATTGGTATGGTCCATTACGAATACCTAAAAAGGAGATATTATTACGCTCACGCAGGAAAATCTACCAGAATACAGGACTTTAATTACAAAATATGAAGGAAATACTTTTGGAATACAAGGGCGGAGCTGTTTTACATCAATGGAGAAAAAGACTGATAAATATACTGTAAAACAGGATTATTACTTTATGATGGGGGACAATCAGGGATGCTTCTTTAGATTCTAGATATTTTGGATTTGTTCCCGAAACTCATATCGTGGGCAAGCCTATGTTTACATGGATGAGTATTGAAGGGCTTTTTAGCAACGACCAGTCTCATTATCAGGCTAATGGAAAGAAGCTGCGTTTTGATAGAATGTTTAAGGCAACGAACACCGGTAATGCAGATAAAGCCTCATATTGGTGGCTTGCGGTTATTCTCTTTACTTTGTTCTTCGGTTGGGAGTATTTTTGTAAAATTCTTTAAAAAGAAAAAGAAAGAAGACTAAATTACACAAAAGGACACGGATTTTCGTGTCTTTTGAGGCTTTTAAATAAAAATTAAATGATTCCTCTTGCAGAAAAATTACGGCCGAAGAAATTTTTCGGATGTCCTTGGGCAGGAGCATCTTACGGGTGAACAGGAGTTGTCTGAAAGATGGTAGAAAGCGGTGTGCTTAATTCTGTCATTTTCTGGGGACCGCCGGGAACGGGAAGACTACTCTTGCGGAGATTATTTCAGAGCAGTCAGGGCAGGAAGTTTTTTTAAACTCAGCGCTGTGAGTTCTGGCGTGAAGGAGGTGAGGGAAGTCATAGAACAAGCCAAACAACAGAATCTTTTTAGCGGAAAAAGCCCAATTTTATTCATTGATGAAAATTCATCGTTTTTAATAAAAGTCAGCAGGACAGCCTTCTTCATGCCGTGGAAAAAGGCTGGATTATTCTGATTAGGGGCTACCACAGAAAAACCCGAGTTTTGAGGTCGTTTCGGCATTGCTTTCCCGCTGTCAGGTTTATACTTTGAGTTCTTTTATCTTATGAAAAATTAGAAGAACTTTTAGAAATTGCTGTCCATAGATATAATCAAGATGCTGAGAAACAGTTTATTATCAAAGAAAAAGAAGCGTTGATACAATATTCTGGAGGAGATGCCAGAAAACTGATTAACTCTTTGGAATTGGTTCTAAATCAGTTTTTAACAGAAAATAGAACGGAAATTACGAATGAACAGGTGCTTTCTGTTTTGCAGGAAAAATATGGCGCTGTATGACAAGAACGGTGAGCAGCATTATGATATTATTTCGGCGTTTATAAAGTCTCATCCGTGGTTCAGATCCTAATGCGGCGGTTTACTGGCTTGCGCGAATGCTGGTAGGCGGTGAGGATATCAAATTCATAGCACGGCGGCTGCTTATTTTAGCTTCAGAAGACATCGGTTTGGCCAATCCCTAATGCGCTGAATGTTGCTAACCAATGTTTTCAAGCAGTAAATGTTATCGGCAATCCTGAAGCTACGAATTATACTCAGTGAATGCGCTGTTTATCTGGCAGTTTCACCGAAGAGCAATTCAACTTATTCTGCGATAAATGAGGCTATGGATTTAGTAAAAACAGGAAATCTCCTGTGCCGCTGCATCTTAGAAAATGCACCTACAAAGCTGATGAAAGACATGGGCTATGGAAAAACTATCAATATGCCCATAGCTACAAAGGGAATTTTTGTGGATCAAGAATTTTGCCAAAGGAACTTTCAGGAACTAAATTTTATACGCCAGGTGAAAAACACCACAGAAAAATAAAATTTTTAGAGGAATTAAAGAAAAAATGGCGAAAATATTATAAATAGGCTTGGAATTGACAAGATTTTTATAATTTTGCAAAAATAAATTTTAAGAAAAATGTCAGGAAAGATTACATTTACAATGGTTAAGCTTTCAGATGCAGTAGCAGACGGGCATATCGGAGCAATTTTAGGAAAGAAATTTCAGAAGCTGGATTTAAAATCAAAGCAATGAAACTTACTCAGCTTACCGTAGCTGATGCTAAGAAATTCTATGAAGTTCACGCAGCAAGACCTTTCTACGGAGAATTAGTAGAATCTATGTCTTCTGGACCTATCGTAGCAGCTGTTTTGGAAAAAGACAACGCAGTAGAAGATTTCAGAAAAATTGATTGAGCTACTAACCCAGCAGAAGCAGCAGAAGGAACTATCAGAAAAAAATGTTCGCAAGAAGCGTAGGAGAAAATGCTGTTCATGGTTCTGACTCTGATGAAAAACGCGCAGATAGAAGCAGCATTCCACTTCTCAGAAGAGAAATTTTCTAAATAGATTAGATAAAAAGATTACCAAAATGGTAATCTTTTTATTTTATTAAAAATCTAAGTAAAAAGAATTGATATCAAAGAAATAGCTGACTGTGGTTCCGTCTGGTTTTTGCACTTTTAGTTCGTCATAGTAGGATTTTCCTTCGTTTATCAATGCTTGGCTTATAACCCCTGCAGCCTTTCGCAGTTTTCTCTGATGTATTGGTATTCTTCCGCTACACTTTTTACTTTTTATGGGATTGGAAATAGAAAGACCCAGTTCACCTTTTTATTGTCTTTTTGGGAAGGCACCGCGGAACAAGAAAGCACAGTGAAATAAAACTAAAAAGCAAATAAAAAATTTTAGATTTTTCATAATGATTAAATTAAATCGAAACAAATTTACATTTATTTCTTTTATTTTTAAGGTCAAAACAAGATAAATAATTAATGCATTTTAATTTTTAAAAACTTATTTTGTGTTTATTTTATTTTTATGATAAAGAGTATTCCCATAGAGCGGATTTTGTTTTTGGACATTGAAACGGTTCCACTAAGTTGGAAACTGGAACGAAGTCCCTGAAGAAGAAAAATCTTTGGGATAAGAAGACGCTGCGGCAGCGTGGCGAAGATGTTTCGGCTGCGGATTTTTATCAGGAAAGAGCGGGAATTATGGCAGAATTTGGTAAAATCATCTGTATTTCTGTGGAATGCTGAAAAGATAATCGTTTGAAAAATTAAACTTTTATGGTGATGATGAGAAAAACTGCTGGAAGATTTTGGAAATATTTTCAACAGCCCCTAGACTGCAAAAATATAATCTCTGCGCCCATAACGGCAAGGAATTTGATTTTTCCGTGGATTGCCCGAAGGATGCTTATCAATGGTCTTTCAGCCGCCTGTTCCGTTCCAGACTTTTGGAAAAACCTTGGGAAGTTTCTGCATTTGGATACTATGGAACTTTGGAAATTCGGTGATTGGAAGAGTTTTATTTCCTAGAACTGATGGCGCATATCTTTGGCGTTCCTACACCAAAGGATGATATTGACGGCTCTATGGTGGCGGAAATTTATTATCAGGAAAAAGGATTTGCAGAGAATAGTGGAATATTGTGAAAAAGATGTTTTTAACTTTGGCGAATGTTTTCCGAAAAATGAGACAGGAAGATTTATTGATTAAATCTCATAATTAAAAGATAAAAGAGAGTTTAAGATGAAATTAACAGATGAACAAATCGCTTCGCTAGGGAGAGGAGGTTATAAAGGGTGCTAAAAACCATCTACGACCCAGAAATTCCTGTAGATATATACGAACTAGGGCTGATTTATGATGTGCAGATAAGTGATGAGGGCGAAGCAAAAGTGCTGATGACCCTGACTACGCCCAATTGTCCCGTGGCAGAGAGCCTTCGATGGAGGTGGAAGAAAAAGTAGGTGAAATAGAAGGAATTACAAAATCTAAGGTGGAGATAACCTTCGAGCCAGAATGGGAAAAAGGACATGATGAGCGAAGAAGCTAAATTTGAATTAGGATTATTATAAATAAAAACACAGATTTTTATATCAATTTTATTAAAAGAAATATTTTGATGAGTAATTATACAATAGGGAGTTTGCCGGAATATTTTTAAGCAATACGAAAAAAATCAGTACATGACCCTGAAAGGTTTTGGGAACAGATAGCAGATAAAAATTTTATCTGGAAACAAAAATGGGATAGTGTGCTGGAGTATGATGTGCATAATGCTAAAATAGAATGGTTTAAGAATGCAAAACTCAATATTACAGAGAATTGTATCGACCGCCATTTAGCGGAAAAATCCTGATAAAACAGCAATCATCTGGGAACCTAATAACCCCTGATGAAGGGTAGTTAAGCTGTCTTACAAAGAACTTCATGAAAGAGTAGGGAAGATGGCGGCTGTTCTTCGCAGCCAAGGAATGAAAAAGGGCGATAGAGTCTGCATTTACCTTCCAATGGTGGTAGAGCTGCCGATAGCTATGCTGGCTTGTGCGAGAATTGGCGCTGTTCATGTGGTGGTTTTTGCTGGGTTTTCTTCAGCGGCACTTGCTTCTAGAATCAATGACTGCGAATGTAAACTGGTCATCTGCTCTGATGGAAGCTACAGAGGAAGTAAAAATAGAGCTGAAGGAATCGTAGACGAAGCATTAGAAAACTGCCCAAGTGTAGAAAAAGTCCTGACTGTAAAACGAACAGGAAGCCAAGTTACGATGAAAGAAGGAAGAGATTTTTGGCTTCAAGAACTTTTGGATAAAGCTGAAGTAGATAATTCTTTTGAAATCATGGATGCAGAAGATCCTTTGTTTATCCTTTATACATCAGGGTTCTACAGGAAAACCAAAAAGGAATGCTTCACACTTGTGGAGGTTATATGGTCTACACAGGTTATACCTTTAAAAATGTATTTTAATTATAGAGAAAATGATGTGTTCTGGTGTACAGCCGATATAGGCTGGATTACAGGGCATTCTTATGCAGTGTATGGAGCGCTGGTAAATGGGGCTACGACTGTGATTTTTCGAAGGATTCCTACCTATCCGAATCCTGATAGATTCTGGCAGACTATTGCGAAACATAAGATTACTCATTTCTACACGGCGCCTACTGCTATTCGTTCTTTAGAAAAGGAAAGTGCAGAATGGGATGGAAAAACATGATTTGAGTTCGCTCAGAGTAATCGGAACAGTGGGAGAGCCTATTAATGATGAGGCTTGGCGTTGGTATAATGACAATGTTGGTAAAAAAGATGCCCGATAGTGGACACTTGGTGGCAGACTGAAACAGGAGGAATTCTAATTTCTCCACTGGCATTCATTACTCCTACAAAAGCCTATGTATGCTACACTTCCACTGCCAGGGGTTCAGCCTGCGCTGATGGATGATCAGAAAAACGAAATTTCTGGTAATCAGGTAGAAGGAAAATCTTTGTATCAAATTACCTTGGCCGTCTATCGCAAGAACGATATGGGGCGACCACGAAAGATATCGCGAAACTTATTTCTCGGCTTTCCCAGGGAAATTTTTCACAGGAGATGCAGCTCTGAGAGATGAGGTAGGATATTACAGAATTACAGGGCGAGTGGATGATGTCATCATCGTGTCAGGGCATAATCTAGGTACTGCGCCGATAGAAGATGCGGTGAATGAGCACCAGTCCGTAGCAGAAAGCGCAATAGTAGGCTATCCACACGAAATAAAAAAGGAAATGCCCTCTATGGATATGTGATTTTAAAGGAGGTCAGCGAAGATAGAAACAGAGATAGAGTCCGCAGGAGATTAACCAGCTGATTTCTGACCAAGTGGGGCCTATCGCGAAGTTGGATAAAATTCAGTTTGTTTCTGCATTGCCGAAAACCCGTTCGGGTAAGATTGTAAGGCGTATCCTAAGAAAAAAATAGCCGAAGGCAAGGATGATAATTTTGGGGATACTTCTACGCTTATCAATCCTGAGATTATAGATGAAATCATAAAAGAAAGAATATAAATAACAAAGAGTCGTGCCAAAAGGCAGGGCTCTTTTATTTTTATAAATTTGTGAAGATAAAATAGAAAGAGAATGAAAATGAAAGTTGTTTTTATCGTTGCTGTCAGCAGCGGTAGTTATTATAATATTTCTGAATTTACGAGGCGGTTTTGACTTATGGTTATGGTTTAGAGATACTTATTATATTGGTAGATTTGTGATATTGGCGCTTGTAATAGGGGAGGGCATATCGTGATAAAAAGGATTTAATCACAATTATTTTACTCTTTTTATTACTCGTTTATAATCTTTGCTTATGACAATATATAGAGGCTCTGAGTATCCTTGGAATGGGGAGGTGTTTTTGAGTTATAGTAATCTAGAGTCTGAAAATAGAATAGAAAAAAATAATACTATCTCCAAAAAGGGCATAGTATTTATATTACAGCAAGGTTTTGAGGGAATTACAGGCGACCATGAAGAAATAATTTTTTTCTGAAGAACCTATAATTTTACCTCAAATAAGGATAAACATTATATTTTCTATACAGATGAGGTGTTTTATAAATTTGAAAAATAATAATGAACTTGTTATTCATGCACCAAAAAGCGGTAAAAGTATTCCTAAAATACCATTTAAGAACATAAAGGTTGTTTTTGAAAGATTTAAAAACAGGTGATGATATAAGGAATATCAGCAAAAATTATAAAAATACAAATTAGAAAAGATAGGGGTGAGAATGTAATATTTATATTTTTTTAATGAAAATGATAAGTTTCTTGTTTTTTTAAACTATAAAATTGCAGTTTTAAACCCTGTTAGCTGTCTATAAAACAGCTTTCAATCGCATAAAACCGACTTTATTCGCTTTTCTCAATACTTTTTATTACTTTTTGCCAATGTGGTTTCCTCCCAAAAAGGAGGATTTTTAAATATAATTTGAAATAAAAATAATATGCTTTCGCCATTATTACTTTTGTCTATTATTATTGGGTATTTTTGGGCTTTTGATGCTGATATCTTGGCATACCAGCAGAGGGAGTAACAATGATAGTTTTTCATAGGAAACCGCTCTGGGAAACTGGAAATTGGTGGCTTTTTGGGATGATAGGTTCTACGCTTTCTGGGGTTACTTTTTGTGAGTGTGCCAGGGGACGGTGGGAACGGATGGTTTCAGTATCTGCAGATTACTTTTGGCTATATCATCGGTTATATCGTGGTGGCGTATATTCTGCTGCTGATTTATTACAAAATGCACCTCACTTCCATTTATACTTATCTCCAAGAGCGAATGGGCGAAAGTACCTATAAATCAGGGGCGATTATTTTCATTGTTTCTAAACTGGTGGGTGCTACGGCAAGGGTTTATTTAGTGGTAAATATATTGCAGGTGATGATTTTTGGACAGCTTGGGCGTTCCGTTTTGGCTTACGACTTTGCTCACTCTTTTGATGATTATCCTTTACACTCACAAAGGCGGTGTGAAAACCATCATTTGGACAGATACTATCCAGACCACAGCGATGCTTTTGGGGTTGGTAGCTACAGTAATTTATATCCTTCATCATATGAATATCACCTTCTCTGAAAGTCTTTCGATGATGAGCGAAAGGGTTACCTTCGTGTTTTTGATACGAATGTGATGAATGGCAGTTTCTTCGTGAAGCAGATTTTTAGCGGGGGCGTTCATTACCATTGCGATGACTGGGATAGACCAAGACATGATGCAGAAAAACATCTCTGTTTCTAACCTGAAAGACAGCCAGAAAAAAATATGCTGGTGCTGACTTTTATCCTGCTGGGGATGATTACTTTGTTCCTTTATATGGGCGGAATGCTTCATTTGTTTGCAGAGCAGAAAAACATCACTGCGGTGAAGGACAGGCTGTTTCCCTACGGCGGCTTTTGGAATATATGTCTCCGCTGATAGGGGTGACTTTCATTATAGGGCTTATTTCGGCCTTTTGTTCCAGTGCCGATGGGGCGATGACAGCGCTTACTTCTTCTATTTGTATCGATATTTTTGGGATTAAAGATAAGGACTGGGCTCATGCCAAAAAGAAACTTTTAGAAAGAAAGTGCATATTTTTGGTGACGATTTCTTTTCTCGTTATGGTAATGGTTTTCAAGTGGATAGATGATGCCTCTATGATTGGACTTATCCTGAAATTGGCAGGCTTTACTTATGGGCCGCTGCTTGGTTTGTTTGCTTTTTGGGATTTTTACTAAATATAAAGTGAAAAGACCATTTGGTGCCGTATATCTGCGTCATAGCTCCTACACTTTCTTTTCTTGATAGACAAATATCAATCGGATATTTTTGGCGAATTTAAAAATCGGTTTAGAGCTTTTGATTATCAATGGTTTGCTTACCTTTGTTGGGCTGTGGCTCATCCGAAAGAAATAAAAATGAATATACTGATATAAAACTTGGCTCTGCCCTGTGCTTTTTGGCTGGGAGTAAAGAAAAAAATATTTAAATTTGCCAATCATTAAAAATTTTTAATTCAAAAATATGACTTCGAAAGAAATACGCCAGAAATTTTTTAGAATTTTTTAAAAAGCAAAAGAGCATGAGATAGTGCCTTCTGCACCTATCGTTTTGAAAGATGATCCTACGCTGATGTTTTTCCAACTCGGGGATGACTCAGTTTATGACTTTTTCTCGGATACAAAGAACCGAAATCTGTCCGTGTAGCTGATACACAAAAAGTGTTTGAGAGTTTCAGGAAAGCATAATGATTTGGACGATGTAGGGCGTGATACCTATCACCATACGATGTTCGAGATGCTGGGGAACTGGTCTTTTGGGGATTATTTCAAAAAGAAGCGATTGCTTGGGCGTGGGAACTTTTGACTGAAGTTTATAAAATACCGAAAGAAAAATCTGTATGTAACGATTTTCGAGAGGAGATGCTTCGAAAACTTGAAAGAGACCAAGATGCATACGATTTTTGGAAAGAACATATCGATGAAAGCCGAATAATAAACGGAAACAAAAAGATAATTTCTGGGAAATGGGCGAGCAGGGACCATGTGGGCCTTGTTCTGAAATTCATGTGGATTTGAGAAGTGAAGAAGAGATCAGAGTTTCTGGGAAGGATTTGGTGAATAATGACCATCCGCAGGTAGTGGAGATTTGGAATCTTGTATTTATGGAGTTCAACCGAAAGGCAGATGGCTCATTAGAAAAATTACCAAAACAGAATGTGGATACAGGGATGGGCTTTGAGCGTCTTTGTATGGCACTTCAGGGAAATCTTCTAACTATGATACGGATGTTTTCACGCCTTTTGATAGAAAAAGTAGAGGAGCTTTCAGGGGAAAAATATACAGGAAAAACTGGAGGACGAAAAGGATATTGCCATTCGTGTGATAGTAGACCACATTCGTGCGGTTTCTTTTGCTATCGCTGATGGGCAGCTTCCTTCTAATGGTGGAGCAGGATATGTTATCAGAAGAATTTTGAGAAGGGCGATCCGCTACGCATTTACTTTTCCTTGGGCAGAAAAAGAACCATTTATTTACAAATTGGTGGCTACTCTTGCTCAGCAGATGGGTGGAGCTTTCCCAGAGCTGGACAAGCAGTATGAATTGATTAAAAATGTGATAAAAGAAGGAAAAATTCATTCTTGAGAACTCTGGAACAAGGGCTTCTCATGCTGGATACGATGATGAATAACGCAACTGAAAAAAAGTGATTTCAGGGAGCAAGGCGTTTGAGCTGTATGACACTTATGGTTTCCCGATAGACCTTACGGCGCTTATCCTCACAGAGAAAGGTTTCACTTTGGATGAAAAAGGCTTTGAAGAGGAATTACAAAAAACAAAAAGAACGCTCTCGTGCTGCGGCACAGATGAAAAACTGATGACTGGGTGGTTCTTCGCGAGGATGATGAGGAAGAGTTCATTGGGTATGATACTTTGGAGGGAATCGTTCGTGTGACTAAATACAGAAAAAGTAGAAAGCCAGAAGGATGGAACGCTTTATCATTTGGTGTTTAATGTCACTCCGTTTTTATCCAGAAGGCGGAGGGCAGGTAGGAGACAAAGGTCTTTTTGGTTTCTGCAAATGGCGATGTTACCTATATCATTGATACTAAGAAAGAAAACAACCTGATAATTCATCTTTCAGAAACTTTACCGATGAATATAGATGAACCTTTGAAGGCGGAGTAAAGGGAAGAATCCTTGCAGAGGCGAATCACTCGGCTACGCACTTGCTGCATCAGGCACTAGAGAGGTTCTAGGAACACATGTAGAGCAGAGAGGTTCTCGTGTAGATACGCAGTCTCTGAGATTTGACTTTTCTCATTTCAAAAATGACCGATGAGGAAATCTGCGAAGTAGAAAAAGAGTAAATGACCGAATTCACCAGAAAATAGCTCTTCAAGAACATAGAAATATCACTATGCAGCAGGCGATGGATGCTGGTGCGATGGCGCTTTTTGAGAGAAATACGGAGATAGAGTTCTGTATGATTCAGTTTGGGGAAAGTAAAGAACTTTGTGGTGGAACGCATGTGAAAAATACATCGGATATTTGGTATTTCAAAAATCGTTTCCGAAGGAGCAGTAGCAGCAGGAATCCGCCGTGGAGGCCATTACGAGAGATAGAGGTGAGACAATATTTCTCTGATTTGGAAGAACAAGCGAACAAACTTTCAGAACTACTAAAATCCAAAGATTTGGTAAAACATGTAGAAAAAAATTATTGGAAGAAAAATAATGCTCTGAAAGCAGAAATAGAAGCTTTGAAAAAGAAAAAGCAAAAGGAGAAATTCAAAACTGGAAGAACGACTTTTTAGACAAAGGAGACAAAAACTTCTGGTAAAAAGAACATCTCTGGATGCAGGAACAGTGAAAGATATTGTCTTCAGCTGAAAAAGAAGTTCCGCAGTCTGTGGTTGTTATCCTTTCTGATGCTGGGGAAAAACCAATGCTTACGGTAGGGGTTTCGGCTGATATAGAGGATAAATATCATGCAGGAAACATCGTGAAAGACCTAGCGAAAGAAATCCAAGGCGGTGGCGGTGGAAACCCAGGCTTTGCGACTGCGGGCGGGAAAAAAACTTAGACAGTTTAGCCAATGCAGAAAAAGCATTAGAACTATAAAAGAAAAAAAGCTCCTTCAAAAAGGAGCTTTTTTATTATTTTGTTGAAAACTACATCTATCAAAAACGCCAGAGATGATGATAATTACACCTGCAATCAGTGAGAAAGTCAAGGTTTCATCGAATAATCCCGCTTATCATCACGGCTACCACAGGCTCCACAGCTCCCATAATGGCAGTAGGCGTAGAACCGATATATTTAATGGCATAAACGAGCGAAACTACCGATAAAGCCGTAGTTATCAGCGAAAAATAAAAAGCCAAAATGAGTGCCGATTTCCAGAGAAGGAATAGCGACACTATTTCCCTAAAACAAGTGCTTTAACGAGGAAAAAAACAACGATGCAAACACCATTGAATAAAAAGAAACTTTCACGCCAGAAGCATTGATTTTAGTTTTATTAACAATAATCATATACAGCATACATCAATGCACCCAGTAGCGAAACGAAAAGTCCGATGTAGTTTATTTCAAAAATTATCTTTAATACTCAAAATACCCACTCCCACGACTACGACAATCAGTGAAATGGTGGTGGCAAGCGTTATTTTTCTTTGAAAAATATTCCCAAAATAAGAGCAACCATAATGGGATAAATGAAAAATATAGTAGAAACAATCCCAGGGCTCAGGTAGTCATACGCCACAAATAAAAACTCCGCAGAGAGTGCGTAGAAAAAGCCCTAAAAATACTAAAAATAATACCTTCTTTTAAATTGATTTTTACGCTTTCTTTTTGGTAGAAAAACCAAATATCCCAAAATTAGAATTGCCGCAATCAAAAACCGATAAAAATAAAGCGGTATCTACAGAGAAAAATCCCCATTTTTTTCAGTGGAATCATAAAAAGCGGAATCATTCCGTAAGTAAGCGCCGAAACGAGGGCAAATAAATACCCTTTTAGTGTATCACTCATTGTTTAGATGATTTTTAAAATTTATCCATTTTTTCCCATTTTTAGGAAAATAATTCCGCAAAAATAGAAAAACCCAATCAGATAACTTTTTAAAAAGAGTCGAGAATGTTAAAAAAACCTAAGATAACCCTGTAGCATTTTGGTATGATTAAGATATAATCTTTTTCGGCTCCTTTGTCCAGCCATAAATAACCCAAATCAAAACAAGAAATGGAAGCAAATAAAAGGCTGCCATGGCTGTCCTTTTTCTCCTGTAAATTTTGCGATAATCTGTGGAATATAAGCGATAAACACAGCAATTCCAATAAAAGCTCCAATGGAACCTATGAAAGTATTTATTTTCTTTGTCATATTGTTTTTATTTTTATTTCCTTTTTAAAATCTTATTTTCTTCATACCCCTAATAAATTAGGATAAGCAAGTACAAATATAAAAATAAAGACATCAAAAACGCCCTTTAAAAGGCGCTTTTTATTATAATTTAGAAGTTTTGGAAAAAGGATATTGTTTTCAAGATGGATGTAGAGCTGTAAATATTCATCAAATTCATTGAGCATCTGGAATGCAACTCATATGTGGTGCAGGCACCTTCGGGAGGCGTGAAATCATCCGAAACTCTCGCAATCTCCTCAAATCTTTCCTTTTCTGTTTGATAGACTGTTTTGTAGTTTTTCTATGTAAGCCTGTAAATCTCCACTGAACGCCACCTCAGGATTTTTGCTCTTTTTCTCTGATATATGGGAAGAGTTTTTCCTCAGCATCTCTCAGGTGTACGATGAGATTTTTGAGAAGAAAAGGGTAAATAATTCATTGATTTTTGAATAATTCTGGATGTCTCTCGCCATGAACTCAGCAGAGTTGTCAAAAACTGAAACAGGTAGATAGATTTCTCCTGAATATACTCATGGTGAACTTCCGTGATGTAATCAGCTAATTCGGTAAGTGACCAATTATTAAAATCGTTTTCCTCTGCTGTTCCCTGTGGAGTATTTTTCAGGTCTTCGTAGATAGGAGCAGGGTCTAAATCCTTCATTTTGCAGGTTTCTTCTATTGTTCTACCGCCTTTGCAGCAGAAATTTATCCCATATTTTTGAAAACAGCTGCTGTGCGGAAATTTTTCCGCTACATATTCACCGATGGTTTTTGTTGTATTTCCATTTTGGTTAAAATTAAAAATTAATGGCGCAAAAATAATAAAATTTTGTTTTGTCCAAAAAGTCAGGGGAAATATTCTTTGGTCAAAAATTATTATCTTTGCACCCTTATGAAAAAATATTTATCCTAAATCTTTTTGTTCCTGCTTGCTCTTTCGCCGGCGCAGGAAAATACGGCTAAAAAAAGCCCTTTATGTCAAAGGAAATATTCTCTCTTTAGCCGTGCTTATGCCCAATTTTGGGTTGGAATATCAGCTTTCTTCTAAGTTTTACCCTTCAGGGCGATGTGTTTATTTCCCCATGGAAGACCTTTGCAGGGCAGACACATGCAGGTGTATATGGGACATATGGAGGGCAGGTATTATTTCAGGAGGCATTCAAAGGATGGTATGTGGGCGCTAATGCCGGCATGGCAGTGTAGTGATATTTCTAAAATGGAACTACACCAGCGAGAGGTATCAGAGAGGGTTTAATTATATGCTCGGTGCGGCGGTAGGCTATCAGCTGCAATGGGCGGAGAGATGGAATGTAGATTTCTTCTTGGGTGGCGGCACTTCGCAGGGCTTTTTATCACGGATATGAGAAAAAGAAGAAGGAATTTCGCGCTACGAAAAGTCGGCTCCATGGAATAAAAGCGGAGAGTGGATTCCCCTACCGCGGGGAGTGATGATTTCTTACAAACTTCGCTAAACTTAAAAATTGGTTGTCAGAAAATCTGCCGACCTCAACTAAAAAGTTTTCGCTGTCAGAAAATCTGCCGGTGAGAAATAAAAATAACTCCGCCAGAAAATCTGCCGAAGTCAATAAGTTTCCATTCTTTACAAAAAGTTTGAATTTTTTTATCATCCCAGAATTCAGGGTATTAAAAAGCATTTTCACGAAGCCTTTCCCGCAGCAGGGGGCTTAGCAAAATTTATAACAGACGGATTCTATCCTCCAAGATTTCTATCATTTTGTCCCGATAGAGCCCTCCATAGCCTTCTTGAAGTTCTTTTTGCTCATCTGCAGTTCTGCCTTTATTTCCTCTGGTGCAGACTGGTCAGAGAGATACAGCAGTCCGTAGTTTTCTCTCAGTTTTTCCAATATTTTTTCCTTGAAACTATCTATGTTTTCGTAGCCTTCGGGTTGTAGGGAGACATCTATTTTTCCGTCTTCGCGTAGGAGTTTTATATAGCCGGTCTCCTCGGAAAAGGGGTGGGAGTTTCTTATAAACATCAGAGGCATAAACCAGCCCGATGTATTTTTGGTTGATGACCACATTCCAGCCCAGCTCCGTCTCGTTGATGAGGATAAGCTGCACTTTTTTCGCCCTTCTTCAGCGGGAGGTTTTCGTACTGCGGATTTCTTTTTGAACTTGGTAGTTCCGGTGAGCAGTCCGGTAGTTTCATCTATATAAACATAAACCAGATAGCGCTTTCCTTCCACCATTTTGCCCTTCTGCTGTTTGTAGGGGACAAATAAATCCTTTACGATGCCCCAGTCCATAAAAAGCACCGCTGGGAAGGGTCTGCACACAGGTAAGCACAGCAAATTCAGCCAGCCTCGCAGTAGGGCTTTTCTATGGTAGCTTTCAGTTGGTTTTCATCTTGATAAACAAAAAGCCTCTGCCTCGCTTCCCGTTTCCCACTCCTGCGAACCAAAAAGCTGAGGAACGAAACACCGCTGCCCGCTCTGGTCTTCCAGATGGTATCCTGAGGAGGTTTTTCTCGGTAACTTTTTAGTCTTTTGTGTCTTGCCCTATTTGCAGGGGATATCTTTTTGGGAGGCAAATTTAGGATTATATCTTTCCGGAGACAAATTATTTTTATCAATCTTCCGAAACTTTACTTCGTTTCTCAAAAATTGTTTCGTAACTTGCTCCGAAAATCTCAAAACGATAATTATGAATCTTCAAGTAAAATTTGGAAACTTTATTTTTGACAACCCATTGATGAACGCTTCCGGCTGCTGGTGCGAGTCGGCAGAGAAATTGGACGAACTGCAGGCATCCGCATCGGGTAGTTTCGTAACAAAAAGTGCAACAGAGAACTACCGCGAGGGCAATCCTTCTCCGCGCTATGCATAGAGAGTGCCCTAGGGAGTATCAATTCTATGGGACTGCCCAACGAGGGGGCTGAACTACTATCTGGATTATGTCCTGAAACACCAAGAAAAACCCTCCGATGAAACCCGTTTTCCTCTCCGTGGCGGGAATGTCCTTTGAGGAAAACATCAAGATGCTGAAAAGGTAGAATCTTCCGCATTCCGAGGTCTCGTGGAGCTTGAATTTGTCCTGCCCCAATGTTCCTGGAAAACCCCAGCTCGGCTATGATTTTTGACAGCACAGAAAAATCTTGGAAGAAGTTTTCAGCTTTTATGAAAAACCGCTTGGCGTAAAACTTCCGCCTTATTTTGATATGGCTCATTTTGATAAAATAGCTGAGGGTTCTCAATAAATTTCCGCTGGGTATGTGAATAGTATCAACTCTATCGGCAATGGGCTTTACATCAACACTGAACGAGAAGAAGTGGTCATAAAACCGAAAGACGGCTTCGGAGGAATAGGGAGGGGAGTATATAAAACCAACGGCTCTTGCCAATGTCCGCGCTGATGTATGTGAGGCTCAGAAAAAGAAATTAAAGTCATCGGCTGCGGCGGCGTGCTGAACAGGGGAAAAAGATGCCTTTGAGCATCTCCTCTGTGGGGCAAGTATGGTGCAGGTAGGCTCTCAGCTCATGAAAGAGACGCCTTCTATTTTTGCTAAAAATAGCAGAGGAACTCACCGCCATCATGAAAGAAAAAGGATACAATTCCATAGAAGACTTCCGAGGCAAGCTGAAATCTTTATAAAGACAAGCCGCCCTGAAATACTTTCAGGGCGGTTGGCTTATTTTTATTTCAGAACCTCATGTAGTAGTTTTCATCTACTTCCATAGGGGTATCATCAGGCAGGGTGATGCTCTGCCATTCCTCCGAAGGAGTAATCATGATGGAGTGGCTTTTCAGTCTTACAGGCATTTTAAAGCCAGCTACAGTGTTGATTCCATTTAAATTTCAGAATTTTTGCCCCTGCTGGCGGTATTCCAGTTGAGGGATTTTTCGTCGTTCTGAGATACTGGTCAAACACGGCACGGAAATCTATTTCCGCTTTTTCCGCTGATGTAATCTTCTACTTGCTTGGTGGTTACCGTTTGGTGGTAAAAGTCTTTGTTTAGTCCTCTTAATATCTGCCGGAATTTGTCATCATTACCAATGATTTGTCGGATAGTATGCAGGAGGTTCGCGCCTTTCATGTATTGGTCTCCGCTGCCTCCCTTTCTTACGCCGTATTTGCCAATGATAGGGATGTCGTTCAATATATTTTTCCTAAGTCCGATGACATAGGTATTTGCGGCTTTCTTTTCCCATGATACTTTCGGTGAAGAGTGTCTCGGAATAGTCGGTAAAGGCTTCGTGTATCCACATGTCTGCCTTTTTCTTTGGCCGTGATGTTGTTCCCGAACCATTCGTGGCCGCTTTCATGAACGATGATGAAATCCCAGTGAAGCCCGACTCCTGTTCCTGACAAATCGCCGCCCATATATCCGTTCTGATATCCGTTTCCGTGAGGCTATTCCGCTCTGATGTTCCATACCGAGATACGGAGATTCTACTAGTTTGTGAGCCATCTTCGTAGAAAGGATAAGGCCCGAACCAATGTTCAAAAGATTTCAGCATTGGTTTTTACCTGCTGGAACTGTTTTTGGGCTTTTTCTAAATTGTAATCCAAAACCCAATAGTCCAAAGTTAGCATTCCTTTCTCACCCGAATGTTCATCGGAAAAATGTGTATTTCCCGATGTAGGGAATAATGTTGTAGGAATTAATAGGATTTTTGACTTCCCAAAGTGAAGATATTTTTGTTCTTTTCAATGCTTTGTTTTACTAATCTTCCATTTCCTACGCCGGTCAGGTTTTTAGGCGTAATGATGGTAAGAGTTGCGCCTTCGTCTGGCTCATCACTCCACATTTCTTTTTATCGGCAGCCATACGCTCGCTCCTATTCCTTCGCAGGCAACGGACATCCAGGGTTACCCTCGTTGTCTTGTGCAAAGACCCAGCCGCCATCCCAAGGGGCGTTTTTTGCAATGGTAGGATTTCCGCTGAAATCTATTTCTAAGAAGTATTTTTCTCCCTTTTTGAACTTTGCTTTTTGTTTCCAGAAAGATAAAGTTGCCCCTCTTTTCTTTGAGATAATTTTAAAATTAGATGAAATCTTGCCATATTTCATCGGTTCCTGCAAATCTATTTGGAAAGTAGGATTGGTAACAGCTTTTATGATATTAAAACTTATTTTTATTCTTTCCCCAAAGGCTTTTTGCTGTGATTGGCCTCTACAGTTACATCATACCTCTGCACATCCCAAAAATCTCGGAACTGAGTGTTAGAGACCCAGCAGTGTATCGCTTTTTGGTAAAGGTCTGCCCTGAAGCAATATTGAATAAAACAGAAGCAAACAAAAATTAAAATTCTCATGATAGGAGTTGTTTTTTTCTTTGGAAAAAGGTTTTTAGTTAAAAGCCTCAATGATTTTAGAAAAAAATCTTCTATTTTTCAGCGATGCGCCACCGATAAGTCCGCCATCTATATCAGGCTGAGAGAAGATTTCTTTTGCGTTGTCAGGCTTTACCGAACCTCCGTAGAGAATGGAGATTTCATCTGCGGTGTCTTTTTCCGTATTTCTCAGCGATAAGGTTTCGGATGAAAGCGTGGATTTCCTGCGCTTGTTCTGGCGTAGCGGTTTCTCCTGTTCCGATAGCCCAAACAGGGTTCGTAGGCGATAACCACCTTTTTGATTTCTTCCGCAGAAAGCTCGAATAGCGCTGTTTCAGTCTGCTTTTTCACTACATCGAGATGCTGTCCAGCTTTTTCTTTGTTCCAAAGTTTCTCCATTGCAGTAGATAGGCGTAAGCCCTGCATTCAGTAGGTTTTTACTTTTTGTGCTGCATGGCTGTCGGTTTCGTTGTGGTATTGTCTTCTTTCGGAGTGCGCTACGATACTTCCGTTTAGTCCAGCAGATTTTATCATTTCTACGGAAATTTCGCCAGTGTAGGCACCTTTGTCGTGCTCGGAAATGTCTTGCGAAAAGACTTTCACTTTATCAGTAGCAAAAATATTTTTAGCTGTGGTGAGATAAAGACTCGGCGGAGCGATATACACCTCGCAGTTGGTTTTTGTTATTCTTTTTGTATTCGGCTAACTGAAGCATAAGGGCTTCTGCTTCTTGAAATTTTTTTGTTCATTTTCCAGTTTCCAGCGACGATGTTTTTCTCATAATGATATAAATTTCAACAAAAATAAAGATTTTATTTGAAAAAAATAATAATTTAACTTTCTATCTTGCAACTCTACAAAAGCTGTTTTTACCTTTGCAGCATGTCTGTAGAAATTTTTAAACCAACTACTTCCTGAAAACGCCCTGTTGTTTATCAAAAATGGCTGGGAAACCACCAGTGCCACATCAAGATCACACGCAGCAGACAAAGTAAATTAGGGTGATTATCGGCTGATGCCCGATAAATCACACCTTATAAGCATTAATGGAAATCTGGAGGCGGAGTTGTTTTTCTTCGTATTTACGCACGAAATTGCCCATCTGCTGGCTTTTCACGAGGAAAGACGCATCACTGCGCACGGAAAGGAATGGAAAAACCATTTCAGAAAACTACTTTTTAGAAAGTATTTTGGTTTATTCTGATGATTTACAGCCTTTAATCATTAATTTTGCTAAAAAAATCCGAAAGCTAATTTCATGTCCAGCCCAGAGTTGGTAAAATATTTTGACAAGAAGGATTCCGAAAAATCAAATCTATGTGGAAGAACTTTTTATCGGTGAAGAATTTATTTACGAAAACCGCCGTTACAAAGTAGAAGAAAAAGAAAAAAACGCTACCTTTTGCAAAAATTTGCACACGGGGAGGTTGTATTTATTCAAATCTTGTGCAAAAGTAGAAAAACTTTAAGTTTATGAATAAAAATAACAATTACTGCATAATAATGGCAGGCGGCGTAGGCAGCCGTTTTTGGCCGATGAGCACCACACAGTTTCCTAAACAGTTTCATGATATTTTAGGAACTGGAAAAACCATGATTCAGCAGACTTTTGAACGGATAAAAAAGGCTGTTCCCGTAGAAAATATTTTTGTGATTACCAATTCAGAATACATGGAACTTACTCAGAACCAGCTTCCTGAATTGCCTAAAAATAATATCGTGGGAGAACCTATGATGAGGAACACTGCGGCGTGTAATATCTACATGACTCATAAAATAGCAGCATTAAATCCAGAGGCCAATATCATTGTTCTTCCGGCGAGATCACCTTATTTTAAAGGAAAACAGCTTCTTAGAAAAAGTAGCTTTTGCTTTTGAAACGGTGAGCAAAAACGACTTTTTGGTAACACTCGGCATACAGCCTACCAGACCCGATACGGGCTATGGATATATTCAGTTTTCAAAGGAAGAAGCGGGGAAATAAACAAGGTGAAAAACCTTTACAGAAAAACCAAATTTAGAAACTGCGGAGAAATTCCTTGCCAGCGGGCAGTATCTTTGGAATGCCGGAATTTTCATCTGGAATGCAAAATCAATTTTAAAGGCTTTTGAAAACCATCTTCCTGAAATGGCTCAGCAGTTTGTAAGCCCTGTTTACAACACGCCGGAGGAAAAAGATTTTTGTAGAAAATATTTATCCCAAAACAGAAAAATATCAATAGATAATGGTATTTTTGGAAAAGGCTGATAATGTGTATGTAATCCCTGCGGACTTGGGTTGGTCGGATTTAGGAACTTGGACTTCCGTATTTGAAAATGCCCAGCGAGATGAGCACCAAAATTCCAAAATCTGATAATAGCCTGATTTACAATACAAAAAGGAAGTATTATCCGTATTAAAAATAAGAATAAAATAGCCGTTATCGATGGGTTAGAAGACTACATCATCGTAGATACGGAGAAGGCACTGCTAATTTGTCCAAGAAAGCATGATCAGCTCATAAAGCAGTATGTAGCTGATTTACAGGATTTAGAAAACGGAAAAGAATTTATTTAAGACTTTACAAAAATAATGTTCCGCCTGCTGTCCAAAGAAAACTAATATTTTTCAATTCCTATTTACATGGGAGTTATATTGGCTATTATTTTGATAACCAATACTTTGTCTTTTTAGTTTGTTAAATGTAATTTCTTCATTTATTGCTTTTTGCGGAATGGCACTGGGATGTGTTTTGTTCAACAAAATAGGGATGACACGGCGAACCCATCTGCCATTGTTTTTGTATATATGTTTTATATTTTTCTTTTTATACCGAAAATTTGGATATAGGAATAAGCATGGCATTATTTACCAATTCTATTCTATTATTTTTTTCCTGACCGATGAAAAACCCTAAATTGAGGATAATTCCTACTTTTTGATAGGGAATATTTTTGGCGATTAATTTTATCTTTATGCCTACAACATGGACACTTTTCTTGTTCATTATTATTCACATCATAGGAAATTCCGAGAAAAAGATTTTTACTCAATATTTTCAGGCTTATTTTTGGGAATTGGGATGGTGTTTTTTGGTTATTTCTGCCTTATGTATATTTTAGGCTTTAATGAGTTTAATTGGGATTATATTCCTTTTCATTTCCAATCAGATAATATCCGATTTTTCAGCGTTTTATGCTTTGGTTCCCATTTTTGTTTTGTGTTTTGGCAATATTAGACCATTTTTATCAATTTTAACAAAAAGTCCAGCCAACAAGTATAAATATGCTTTTTATTCTTATTTTTACTGGCTCAATGTTTAACTTTGGTGTTCTATATGGGGCATAGTTACGAGTATTTTTTTGCTGGTGATACTCCCTATAAGCATTATTCTGAGCCGATTTTTGAGATTTCTCAATAAAACCATGGATGCAGGAAATCGGGCTTTGGATTATTGTTCTTTCTTGTATTTTGTTTAAATTTAGACTTTTTACTTGCTGATTTTATACTTTTAAAAATATGATTCAAATAGATGATAAACTAATTTCTGAAGATTTATTTTTCTGAAGAATTCGTGTGTAATCTTGCTAAATGCAAGGGAATCTGCTGTGTGGAAGGCGATGCAGGAGCTCCTCTCGATGAAGAAGAAAACGCATATTTTGGATGAAATTTATCCTAAAATAAAACCTTATCTCCGCTCAGAAGGAATTCAAGCCATCGAAGAACAAGGTACATATACGCTTGATTTTGAAGGAGATTTGGTTACTCCTTTGGTAAATAATGCAGAATGCGCCTATGTGATTTTTTTGATGAAAAAGGCTACACCAAATGCGCCATAGAAAAAGCCTATGAAGATGGCGTTATCGACTGGCAGAAGCCTATTTCCCTGCCATCTTTACCCTATTCGTATTACAGAATATTCTAATTTTTCTGCGATTAACTATCACGAATGGGATGTTTGCTCTGATGCCTGTACTTTGGGAAAAGAATTAGGCGTAAAAGTCTATCAATTCTTGAAAAACCACTCATCCGAAAAATACGGAGAGGAGTTCTACCAGACCCTGTCAGAGGCTGCTGAAGAATGGGAAAAGAATTCGGGAAAAAAAGAAATAAATTTTCTATAAAATCACTCTGAAAATCGTTCCTTTTCCGACTTCAGAGGAAGCTATTTTTATATCTCCGCCATGATATTCATTAATCACCCGCTTTGCTAGGGAAAGTCCCAGTCCCCAGCCTCTTGTAGAAAAACCAGGCCTGAAAAACATTCTTCATTTGAGTATTAGTCATCCCACAGCCATTGTCTTTGAAATCAATGAAAACATGTTTGTCATTTTCATACAGGTTGATTTCTAATTTGCCTTCACCTTTCATGGCATCTACAGCGTTTTTACCATATTTTCTATTACCCAGCTCATCAAAATTTTGTTGTGCGGAACTAAAACCGGCTCCTCAGGTGCGTTGAATTTAAAATCCACTTTTGAGGAAATTCTCGGTTTTTAAATAATCAAAATTATACTGAATGGTTTCTTTCAAGTTTAAATCGTTCAGCTCTGGTGTAGAACCTATTTTTGGAAAAACCGCTCCGAGATTACAACCAGCCTGTTTACATCTTTTTCCAGTTCTTTCCCCTTCGCTGCTGGGATTTTTCCATTTTCATGATTTCTACCCAACCCATCATGGAGGATAGCGGCGTTCCTATCTCGGTGGGCAGTTTCTTTTGCTAAACCAGCCCAGAGAAAATGCTCATCATTTTTCCTCATCGTTCTGAAAAACCAAAAGCAGACTAGCAGATAAACCGCTTATAAATACAGCTAAAACCAAAGGGTAATAGTCCAGTTTGTCCAGCAGCAGGAATTGGAATAATAAATATACTGGTTCTTCCCATTGGGCATTTTTACTAAAAACGGTTGATAGGTATTTCCCATTTTTGATTAAAGCCTTTAATTTTTCAGGGTTTTCTAAGGCTTCGCTGGGGATAGTTTCTATAAGTGCCCTCCGCTAAGATAGGATTTCCTTCTTGGTCGGTCAGAATAATGGGAATAGAATTATTATCCTTCATGATGGTAAGGATGAGTTCTAGTGTTTTTGGGTCGTTAGTTTGCTCGTCCTGCATGAATTTCATTGCAGTAGCGATTACTTCTACTCTGTCTATTTCCTGTTTTTGAAGCCTTCTAATAAGATAAGTAGAAGCTACAGCCAACGAAACTACAGCCAAAGTAACAAAACATAAAAATCGCCCAGCGTGTATAAGACGGAAAATACTTCATTTCTAAGTTTTATTTTTAGAATATTGAGCAATTTAAATAATTTTTCATTAACATTCTTTCCGTGGTAATTATTTACAATAACGGCAAAAACATACCTTTCTCCTGTCTTTGCGGTGTGGTATCCGGCATGTCTTTGGCATCTTTTATCGTTCCGCTTTTTATTTTCATTCCGTTGTAGGATGGGAAAGATTCTTCAAAGACAGGGAACCATTCTTGTTTTCTTGCCCAGATTAAAGCCTGAACTTCCGCTCTGGCCGATGCATAGTTCTGCGGTGAGAGTCCGCTGCCATCCGCAAAGTTTATCATCGCGGTTCTGATACCTTTTTCCTTCCAGAAATCTTGTAGGGCTTTTTATTCCAGAAGAATAGGAAGTATTCCCGTTTTTTTACTTTCCCTATGGTTTTTCAGGAGGGTTTCTCCATAAAGATTTACGCTTTTTTTCATGAACCAGTAGATTATTTGTCGCATTTCCGGAGATTCATATTCTAAGATGATATTCCCTTTGCGCGGCGTATATTCGCCTTTTTTTCTATCAATTCTTGTGATGCGGTGAGCGTATTTCCGTTGAATTCTATCCCGCTTTCTTGAAACCATTGTTTTATTTCCGCGGCGAGCTGCTTCGGCGGATTTGGTACAGAACCAGAAACGGTGGAAGTTTTTCCCATCGGAAGAGTTCCATTTATGTAGGCAACCTCCGAATGCGGCGCTGTGTAGATGATGCTTTTTATCGCCTGAGTTTTTCCTGCCGAATGCGTCCCATTCACCCATTTTACGCCTTGTAATTGATGAGAAAAGTTTATTATTCTCGTAGGGCTTCCCAGTGAGCTGCCTCCTTGAATATTCATGTCGAATTGGTTTTTCGCGCCAATTTACGCCCCATGTTCCGGCTCCGTAGTAGTTTCCAATGTCGTTCCAAGGCCATCCGCCAGGAATATTCTGAAAAATCAAAATAAGAATCATCTATAATTAAATCTCCGGAAATCTTCTTGATTCCTGCGCTTTTTACGGCTTGAATAAACTTCATTCTAAAATCTTCCGGCTTGTATCCAGAATAACGCCAGCTCCCCTAAGGTAGGGTCGCCTTCCGACATCAGGAATAGGTCTCCTTCAAGATTTCCATCGTTTATTTTTCCTGAATGAGAGACTTTTTGTCTTGTAGCGGAAGTTTTCACCAAGAATATCCAGCGCGGCTGCTGCGGTAAAGATTTTTCTGCGTACTGGCAGTAGAAAGCCCCTTGTTGCCGTTATATTCATAAATAAAATTGCCCTGTTCATCCGAAACATAGAAAGACAAGTTGGCGGCATACATTTCCGGCGAGGATAGGAGTTCGCGGACTTCCTTGTCTAATTTCCCCGAAAATTTTCTGAGCTAAAAAAAGCAGAACAAAACAAAAACAGGAAGAATGCGCAATATATTCGTTTTCATGTTGAGTATTTTTTTATTAAAATTAAAAGATATGATTATTTTTAAATTATTTTAATTCCTTCATATATACAAGAGTGTCATTTGGGAAAAATTCCGGATGGAAGATTTTAATATAATCCCTGAGAACTAAATCCGTGCGGACAGCTCCGCTTTCAAAATAATCATTGGCGTCTCCTTTTTGGCGGTTATTCATCGCGAAAATTTTCCCTTCACGAAAAACGCGGAGTTTTCCATACGCAGGGTTTTTTTATTCAAGAGTTCTTTCTTCGTGGTGTAGTTGCTGAGATTTACCCAATGCTGAGCGGACTGGGATTTTGAGAAAATTTCCTCAAAACTCATGGATATGGATTTTTCGTCTTGATTATTTTTTTCAGGATATAGTCCGCTCCTGCATCCTTGAAATATTGTGCAGCAAAAGTCTTTCCTCCGGCTAAAACCAATGATTTCCGAACATTTCCCCAGAAAGAACCGCTGGCGAATTTCCTGCCTTAGCTGCTTGATTTTTAAGGTTAAATAATTAGTTTCTATTTCCTGATAGATTTTTCTGCTTTGTCTTCAACGCCGAAAAGTTTTCCAAATAATTTGATGTAGGCGGTCTTTTTCCAAAGGTTTTTCTTCTAAATATTCGTCTAAAAATATTACATTGATACCGTTTTTTTCCTGAATATTTCGTAAGTATCGGCGAGGTTCGGCATGTAATTCGTAAGAACGGCATCCGCCTTTAATGAGAGGATTTTTTTCAAGATTATACTTTTGGTCTGTTCCTACGGTTTTGTATTTTATTTACTTTTGATTAGATTTCTTATTTTTCGGAATATACATATTGGGCGCCGGCTATTCAGAAATCCGCTCTTCCTCCCCGAGTGCTGAGATGTATCCGAGTTGGCTGGTGGTCAGTACTACTACTTTTTGAAAGGAAGTCTCTCTTTGGGAAAGAACATTCGTGCTCCCCTGATTTTATGTGGAATTTCTGCCCCCTCTCTTGAAAAAATAGTTTCGGAGTTATCTGTGTCCAGCTGCTGGTTTCTTGGTCTTTATTCTTTTGACAGGAAAAAGAAAACAAGAAGAAGCAATAATTTTTAATATTTTTGCTTTCATTCTTCAAAGAAAGTAAAAAGTATTATATTTGCAAAAACTAAAATTAAGGACGCGTAGCTCAATTGGATAGAGCGCCAGATTACGGCTCTGGAGGTTGAGGGTTCGACTCCTTCCGCGTTCACAAATTCAGCCACTAATAGATTGAAAATCAATTTGTTAGTGGTTTTTGTTTATAGATTTTTCCCCGCTTTTTCCCCACAATATTTTTTGATAGCTTATAATTTAAATAACATTACTTTTCCCTTTATCAAAAATGGGAACACCTTATGTATTCCCATTTATCTTATTTTTGCAAGTCTTTTCATTTTCTCTATCAATTCTGAAAATGATAAACTATCTCCTACAATCATGTTCTGTTGCATTAGTTTGTAATCATTTTCCCATTTGTGTAAAACCTCATCAGGAGGAATGATATTGATTTTACCTTTCTCATGGTTTTCAAAAAGAAATTCCCTTTACATTATTCATTAATTTTCTAAAATCTGCAATAGTTTGGAACAGCTCATTATCGTTTAGGAGCATTTTTCTGCGTATGCTGTGTGCGTTATCTTTTTCCAAATCGTATAAATGCCTCACTGAGTTTATCAAAACGGATTTTTCGGTGGGTTTTGTAAATTCTTCGTGCAGTAGAAAAATTTTCTCCAAAAAGTTTTTAGTTGGAACGATTACATTTACCTCAAAATCAGTAAAAAGTAAAATCTCTATCTTTAAAATTTTTGGTCTATATAAGAGTTTATTTTTTTCGTATTTCTGAGGGTTCAGATAAAAGCTCTTGCTCCCATTTCAATAACGATTTTCTTCTGAATATGATTTTGGCTTGGAACTACTGAATGATAATACAATTCCAGCTGATTAGGGTCGCTCGTGTCGTCTACATTTTTCATTGTATTCAATACTGAAAGTTTTATCCGAAAAATCCTAAATTTTTGTAATTGCAAAATCAATTCTTTTCGGAAATCATTGATAACGAATGTTCCAGCATTTTTTTCTTAATTTTTGATTTGAGTCTTGAAGTTGCATCTTCAAAAACCGAGAAAAATATCGGTCAATAATCAAATCTACATCTTCTGAAAATCGTTCAATAATGTTATAAGCCTTGCTGAGTGATGTCCCACCCTTGAACACAATATGCTCACGATATTTGGATTGAAAAACAGCCCGAAGCACCATACAAAACCCACCAGTCTTTTCTCAATTACTACATCAGAAAAAGCCCATTTTATCGGCGGTATAACGAATAACTTCGTATTTCTCGTTATCAGTAAAAAGAAAACCAATTATTCATTTTCAATAGATTTTTAACATTATTTTTCGTATCCATTCTGGAGCAAGTTTGGCATCATGCAAAATATTTTCCTTGCTCTCATTTTTTAAATGTTTTTCAATTTGTTGGATAATCGTTTCATTCACATTTTCCTTTTTAATATTTTTTCAAAGCTTGGATTACCAAAGTAGAAATTTTGCCTTTTGGTAGAAAGATTTTTCGGAACAGAGGTTTTGAATTGAATAGTTTTATTATCAATTTTGACTACTCGTGAAGCTCCATCGGTAAGGAAGACCAATTTCATCGGCACTTGGGTAGTCAATCCGAGAATATTCTCTGCATAAATGCCTGTAGGTATAATCCTTGCTTTATCTCTCCGAGCGATAGCTTGGGCTATTTCTTCCACAGATGGCAGTAATTCTCCAACAATTTTTACTGAATTTTTGGCTTGTAGTAAATTCCGTGAGAAAGGCGTTTTTATTTTTGCCTTTGGTTTCTAACCGATAGAGAGCTTTTTGACGCTTTCTGAACTACCTAAAACCAAAAATCATCAATAAAAATACCATTCCCTCCTCAAAGGAACTGATTTTTTTCGGCAATATGTTCTTCTATTTTGGGTCTCATATAAAAATTTCTGTCCCAAATATATGAAAAAAATTTGGGACGAAAATAATAGTAGAATGTTATTTTTATTTGAAAATTATTAATAAATCTAACAAACTTTTTAACCACAATCTACAATCTCCCAAATATCTTTATTTATTTTGAGATAGATATTGAGTGAATCTATCTTTATGAATAGCTACACAAAGTAGATTTGCAGGTCTCGAAAAACCCTACATAAAACCATTTTTCAAAGACTGTAAAACTTCGTCTGAACTCTGTATAGAATGACCTAAAAGGCGTCTTTTAACCTTTTAGATTCGTAAGATTTATTAAAATATGATTCTAAATATAATGTAGCACAATGAGTTTGTCCTTTTTACAGAATGTACACTTCCTATCTCTATTTCTATATCTTCATATTTATAATGGTTAAACTCTTCTTTAATACGAATTGTTTCAAAAGAGAGAGTACTATCATTATTTATAAATTCTGTACTTAGATTAATTTGTTTATTAAAAACCTTCTCTACAAACTGAGGAATATAGCTCTTATATCTTCTAATGCTTCGTCTAACTTATCTTCTATAATTATTTTTAATACCCATTTGTAGACATTAAGTTTTAATATCATTGTATAAATCAGAACTCTTTTTCTTTTAATTGATTTAACAAAGTTCTTTTGGTAAAGAGATCTATATCTTCAATACGAAGTATTCTTAGAAAAGCATTTAGAATATTCTTTCTTAAAGAAGCAAAGCTACTTTTTAGTTTTATCATAGAATAAAAGATAGTCTTTTAAAGAAATATAATCTTGTTTAGATTTATTCTCTTCTTTCCTATACTGATTATAATAATCTATTAGCGAACTTTCTTTACATCTTGAACATTTTCTTCTCAAACTGTATTCCAAGAAACAACATTTATTCCTTTGTCATAATTGCTTAACCTTCCTTTATCTTTTAAATCTTTTTACCAACATAGCAAAAATAAGGTATGACATTCTTAATTTGGTTATCTTTATATAAGATAATATGAGGTTTTATATCGGATTGATTTATTCCTTCTATTTTAAATCCTTGTTCTCGGTAAAGAGCGAAGTTTTTAACTACATTTTGCTATATAAGAGCTTTAGCCTATAGCTTTTTGTTAAAAGATAAGACTTCTTGTCTGTCTTTCCAAATACAATAACTCTTTACACTACTATATATAGATTGATTTTTATCTCCTATCCTCTGAAATACTGATGTGCTATTTCCATCATTATAAAATAGCTTCTCTAATAAATCATATTGATGTGTCTCCATATCTTGCATTTCATCTACAAATACATACGAAAAACGTTGTTGGATAATGTTCTTAATCTGTGGATATTTTTTTGTAAATATCTATTAGCCAAAAAAATAAGCGTCATCAAAATGTAAAATCCCTTTTTCTAATACATTTCTTTTTATTTTTCGCAATCTCAGTATATGTTGTACTTCTATTTTTACTTTTTTAAAAATAACTTCTCCATTTATTTTATCAACTAAATTAGAATCAATATCAAAGCGCAAATTTTTAAATAGATTTTTCAGGGTCATTCTTCCTTTTCTATCCAACATTTAGCTTTTATACTCAAGCTTACTATATTCTTTTTTTCATAACTTCATCATAAACCTCATTATCAATCCTAACAGGTTTCTTCTTACAAATTGTTGTATAATATGGAATAGCTAAGAATTCATCAACAAAACTTTGAATTGTACCAATAAAATTAGGGTATCTAAATAATTTAGGGCAAAATAATTCTATCTTATGCCTTATTTCATCAATAGCTACATTAGTATGAGATAAAACTAAAATTCCTGAGTTATCAGCGAAAGGTAATTTACGCTCTAAAATTAATAATTTAGCTAACAAAGCTGTAGTTTTTCCACTGCCAGGCACTGCTTGTAAATCAATTATTTTAAGATTTTTGATAAAAGCTCTTCTTTCATCATCAAAGTGTTGTCCTTCTGCCAAAAGTATTTTTTTCGGCATACTCTATATCATTCTCTGTAATATCAATTGCCTGCTGCATATTCAATAGCTTTTTTTAGATAACATATAGTATCTTCTTCAGATATAGGAATATCATTGTCTAAACTATCAAGGTAATTAGCTAATTCATAAGCTATTCTTGTTTTTATTTAATGTTTGTATTATAAGTTTCCTTGCTAATCCTTCTTCAAAATCAACTTCTTCATCAATTTCTTTATGAATTGATTTTACGATTTCTTGAAATTTGTCTGTTAAACTCTGAGATAAGAATAAACTATACTCTAATGTCCAATGAGGAGCTACAAAATAATTTTACATTTTGAGAAGATTTTTGATTCTATTTCTCTTATTTTGTTTTCTCTTTCACTATCTATATCATTCCTTTTTTTGATATTCATTGCCATTCACTTCATACTCCCTCACATCACAATCTGTTACTACAGCTACAGGAATTTTCATAGGAGAACATCCATCTTTCCTCAGAAATATTTTTAGAATAATGGTCAAACCCTACATTACCAATATTAACAACAGAAACTCCCTTTTTGCTGTTAAATCAATTCCAATAGCCTTAGCTAAACTTGGAATTAAAAATTTCTTCAGCCCGACCTTCTACTAAAAATAACTCCCCTTAGCAAAAAAATAAATTAGACTTGGTTACATCAAGAAATTTTTTCTAAAAACACATAACTATCCTCATTTAATTTTGTATAGTCTTTCCCCATAGGGAAGGCATTATTTCCGTTACAAATAATGAGATTCTTAAGTTTGATTTTTGATGCTAAATTTGGACTATGTAGTAATAATAAGTTGTACCTCATCCTGTTTTTTGCAAAGTTTCTATCACTTGCATTTGAGCTTGTGGATGAAGATGTGCTTCCAATTCTTCTATTAAACCTAATCTCAATCCTTCCCAATTTTCTTTATTCAAATGAAGCAATTCAGCTGCCATAAATAGCCTATTCAAAGTTCCTAAGCCAACATTCTTTTGACCATTTAAAGACAAACTTAATTTTTTTCAAGAATACTTTTTATATCATTTTTTTGATGCTTCAAATAGTGATTCCTTTTCTTCTCCATAAAACCCTTTAATATAAGAATCTATTTTTCTTTATATCAGCTCCTTCTACACCCTCTTTTAAAGTAATCCTCTATAGAACTATTTATATTTTTAAATTCTTCAACAAGAGGATGAGATATATCTTTCTCCTTGAAAATATCGTCTCCCAATAATATTTGAGAAAGCCTTTGAGTTTCTTTTTTTGAGATTAATTCATTCTCAGCATCTCGTAAAGGTCTTAAATAAGTAGCTTTTTAGATACTCTCGTGCTTCAGCTGTTAATGAATATCCTTCTGTGTCCGCACCTGCTTTTACTTCTGAAGGAAGTATTTTGTAATCTTTTCTTCTTACATCATAAAAAAACTCTCAGAATAGGAGTTGATTCTTCTCCTTGTCCTTCCCAAGTAAGCCATTCTGTAAAAATTCTTTAGCTTCTTCATCCAAAAGTCCTTTAAACTTTAATTCTATCCTAAGTCTATCAGAGTTGTTATAGAAATCGTCTGCTTCAATCTTGATATACTCATAGCTATGGGTCTTTAATACTATTTTTATAGCATCAATAATAGCTGTTTTTCCTGAATCGTTTTCACCAGTAAGCACATTAAGCCCTTCTGTGAAATTCAGGTCTAAATTAGGTTCCTCAATATTAAAAGTATCATTGCCATACTTCCTAAAGTTCCAAAGTTTTTATGTTTGATAGATACATAATTTTTTTAATTTGGAATATGGTAACAAATATATAAATAATCTATGTCTATCATTGTATAATTTTTATGACTAAAATAAAGACTTTATCATAAAAATTAAAAATTTGATTTAATGACAATATTTTTCATTAAAATAATTCTTTTAGATATGAAAAATCCTCCTAACTATTAGGAGGATTATATTTTATTTTTAATATTTCTATGACTTCGCAATTATCGTAACTTACTTTTGGCTTTTAGCTTGTAATCATTTCTTACCCCAAGCTATTGGTTAAACTGGAAATGAGTAGTTACAATCGCATAGTCTTCTTTCATATCAGTAGATGTATCAATATGTTCATATTTTACTCCATCAGCCTTAATAGTTCTGATATAAATTCTTAACTTGGTGTGAGTACCATTTGTAAAGCAATCTTTCAAAAATTTTTCTCTTTTTATATGCTAATTCTTTTTCTTTATCCTTTTTCTCCGTATTTTGAGTTATTTCCTCTTTTTTAGTAGTTTCATTTTTGGATTGTGTATGTAATCTTATTTGGATTAAATTCTTCTGATTTTACATATTTACCAATCTCTGGAGTGTCCATGCAAAGCAGAAGGAAAAACGACAAGGTATTAGTATATGGCATATTAGCTAATTCTCCACTAAAAGAAGCAATATTATGTCTTGCCAATTTTTTTCTTTCTTTTGCTGTCAATGCTCTTCCTAAAAGTATTTGCTCCATAATGGCTTTTATGCATCAAATCAAGTAGGTTTTTATCATCTAAAAATTCAATATTTATCCTTTTTCTGTTGTAATTTTGTTAATTACACCTCTAATTTCAAGCATAAACTTTTCATTAGAAATATCCACTTTATCAAGTAGAACAAAATAACTTGGGGCTCCATCTATCCTAATAAATTCTTCATAAATAATTTTATAAAAAAATTGTAGGCTCAGGTATTTTCTTGTTGAGATTGTGGTTTTTCCTCTACTACATTTTTCTCTGCATTTTGTATTTTTAGGTTTCTGCTTTTTGGCATAAATCCAGCCATTGAGAAAAACAAAACAACATAAACTCCATACCTCAAGAACTTATTGCTTTCTAAAATTGGCAATTTTTCCGCAATCTTTTTAAAAAAATAGGAGGCAAAAAGAAATAAGCCTAATACCAACGCTAAAGCTCCTGCTATAATGGAGCCTTCCATAATAAGTCCCAATGCTGTAAAGATAAATATACCCCTGCAGCATACTTCACTTTCACTAAGTGTTCTCTTTCATAATAGAAAATAATTTTATTTCCCCAGTCCCAAGAGAGGTTTAACTTGATTTTAATTAGATATTGATTCAAAATAGAAAGCGTGGGACTGACCTACCCTGATACCAGAGGCTCGAGAACCCACACACCAAGTAAGAACAACCCACGCACTATGGCGCAAGCGGTTCATACTGTTAGCTGGTGTGTAAAATGTATATGAAAACTGGCGATTTTCTGGTATCACTTAATAGCTAACGCTTAATATTTACGATAAAATTAAGCACAAAAAAATAAGAGATAAAAATCACTTTGCCAAAGAATTAACATATCTATCATAAAGTATCAGCACTTGAGAGGCAGAAAAAAATTATAACCTCTACTGGTTTTTGAAACCATTATCATTGAGTTGTTGTGCTATTTTAGCATAAGATTTTCCAGTCTCTCGGAGGGAAACAATCAGAGCTGTAGCCTTGCGGTTATTTTCATTGTTAAGAGCCTTGTTTTTCATTGCTTCAGCTCCTTGCTTTTTGAGCTTCATAGGTGAGGTTTTTCGGATTGCCTAACTTTTTACCTTTATTTCTTAATTCCTCCAATGCAGCTATCGTTCTTTTGCTTATCAATTCTCTCTTCTTGTGCTAAAACCGCCATTATTCCGATGGTTAAGGAGTTCGCCTCTGGCATATCACAACACTTGAAGTTTACTTTGGCTATCCTTCAATAAAAAGATAAACCCAGCGTTACGGCTGAGTCTATCTAGTTTGGCGATAAGTAATATCGCACCCATATTTTTGCAATGTTCTATAGCTTTTTGGAGTTGTGGGCGGTTGTTGTTTTTTGCCACTTTCTACTTCCTCGTATTCTTCCAGCAAAATATCATCGGTTTTTAGGTGATGCTTTACCATCGTTTTTGAGCTTCCAATCCTAATCCAGAATTTCCCTGCTTTTTGGGTAGAAACTCGGTAATAAGCAATGTATCTGTTCATTTTTATTAAATTTAATGAGAAGTTTAAACTTCAAATATTGATTTGTAATGTTTTCTTAAACGCTCGTTTATGCCTTGTAATGTTTTTAGGGATTGCATAGCCTCTGTGTTTTCCTTTTGTAGAAAAGGTAGAAAATTGTAGAGGAAGCATTTTCCATTGCAATCAGATTGAGCAGACTTGCCTCTGACAAATCACCCAGAAACTCTAAAAATATTCCCCATAACTTTTCTTTTTATATTTTTTTCGCAGGTTTTTGAGCCAATGATAATGTGTAGATCTCCCAATTTTTGCCATTTTTGGAGGCTGGTCTCACAATACCAAAACTATGTTTTAGAGCCATAAGCATACGGATTTGCTTAAAACTGAGCGAGGATTGGTGTAATATTTCTTCTGTTAAAAAAATCTTGTGTAATTGCTCTAAATCAAAAATTTGTATTTTCATTCATTTTTATTAAACTTTAATTATTTTTCCAAAAAGTGTCTAATTTGTATAACTTCCTCTGATTTTATCATTGTATCTTTTGTTGATGAGGTCAGCAATCTTCATTTAGGAAATCGCAGGGCATTGTCCAGTAAGATAACGATTTATAAGTCCAAACTCTATAAATCACCCTTCAAATTCCTCCAACTCTCCAAAATATCTGATATGATGAACTAACTTCAAAAACATATTTTTCACCCTCGTTTTCCTCTGAAAAATCACGGCGTAGCGTATAAAAATGCGGATTTTTCCTGCATTGTTTTTCGCAAATCGCTCACTGCATTTTTCCAGTGTCACCTACTTCCTCATTACTCAATTCAAAATGCCTCTGGATTGATAAATATCCTTTTCCCAATATTCTTTCTGTTTCTGATAATCAATTCCTTTTTCCTTTTTAATGGAAAAATTTTGAGGCAAATTTTTCAAGCAGAAAAATTCAGTAAAAATATGCCGATAACAAAACTCTTCCTCCTTTCCATAGCCTAAAAATAACGGCTTTTTGAGTGTTGTTCTTTTGACAGAGCTCTGTAATTTCCTGTAAGATTTTTTTCTGCTCCTTTTTCTCTAATCTTTTTGGTAAAGCATATAACAAGCTTTTAAAATCTTTTGCTCTCTGATTTTCAAACATTCTAAAAATACTTAAACCTCTTAATTGCTCAGTTTCTACCGAAATACTTTTGTCTTTGGAGTAGAATTTTCCTACACAACTGATAGGTGTGATAGGTGTATAACCTATATGATTTCCATTTCTAAACTGTTCAAAATTCGCAGTAATTATCTCTAAATCAGTATCTTTCTATGCCTTAAAGATACTAAAATTTTAGGTATAACAAAATTTTTGATGAGGTTTTTTAGAGAACTTTTATAACACCCTACTCAAACCCTCTACACCTTTCTATCAATCTCTAACTTTTTCTAATACTTTTCTACTATTTTCTAACTATTACTGAAAAATAGGGGTAGAACAGAGGTTTTGAGTCTTTAGCTCCCCTACATCCCCCATTATTACTGTTCATATTTTTCTAACATCTTTTTCTTCAAATGGATATTTCTTTGATTAAATCAGCAGTTTTTATTCCTACTCCTTTTCTTGTGATTACAATATGAGCTTTATCGTATTCTGGGTATAGATATTTTACTACTTCTCTTGTAATAGGTTGTCCATTGGGACAAGTAAGATACACGGTTTCTCCATTTTTCACTTTGATAAATCCTGCCTTTTTCCGCATCTGTTTTTCATATTATGAGCCGTAGTAGTAGAAAATTTTATAAAATTTTTGCAAGAAACCTTACGGGCAAGCTGTAATATGTTTTAGGATAAGAACGAGTACTCATACTGACAACTCCATTATTAGCTATCGGCACTCGCTTTTCCTTATCCAAAAACTTTTTATAATTTATGCAAAAACATTATCAATGCTCCATTACAAAACGCTCTGAAATCATTAAAATTCTCTGTCAAAAACTACTCCTGTTTGAAATTTATCTTTATACTTTCTTTTAATTGCTTTGTAAGAAACTACTCTCAAAGAACTTCGCTTTGAATTTAGGCTAAGCCAACGATTTTTTTAATAGCCATTGAAGGCAGTTTTTCTAATGTTTTGGTGGTTATACCTATTTCCTTTGCCCAAGCTTTTTACTTTCTGAATTGATATGTAAATGACCACTAGATATACATTTTAGATAAATGTATATCTTCAAGTGGTTTAGTTTTCTTCCGACAATTGCCCTCTCAATCACTCCAATAGGAATAGTAGTATAAGCCTTCTCCATTTTATATTGAATACTATCAATCATAGGTGGAGATTTTTAGTCCTGTAAATTATTCTTTTTCAATGCCTCCTTGACCTCTGCCAAATTATAGACAACCCCTGCCATCAATAGAGGTTTCTGGAATAGTCCCTCTTTTACACATTTTCGTAAAGTTGGCAATGATATATTCAACATATCTGCTAACTGCTTACGAGTGAGAAAATGTGTTCTGGTCATAAAGTCCTAAATTCTTTTTGAAATTCAGATAGAAGTTGAGAAACACCATTAAGAATTTCCTTTTTGAATTCTTCTGGAGTAATGTTGTGTAGCTGAGTAATATTATTATTCATTGTCAATCTTATTTTTGTTGCAAAGATTGACAATAATTTCTACGGATAAAATTCTATTTTATACGGATTTATACGGAAGAAAAAATTAAATCAAATGAAATTTCAGTAAAATCTTTTCACTGCTGTTTCGTGCTTTTTCCCCAGAAGATAGTTTGTAATTTGGGTGGTATTTTATACCTAAGTTAAATTCTAAGTTCAAAAATTCAACAAATTCCTTAATTGTAATATTGGACATCATTATCTTCTTTATGAAAATTCTTTCTTCTAATCTTTTTTCAAACTCAAAAATCGCATTTGCTTTTTGCTATAAATCCCCTTTTTATAGGTTTTCCTTCTTTATCAAAAAGCATTTAAATTATTCAAAATTGATTTAAATTTTTTCTAAGTATAAATCGGATTTGAAAAATAGTAGGGTAAGTAGAGCCCTTTATCAACAATATTTAACTCATCTAATTTTAGAGTATAAATACTCCTGATTTTTGAAAATATTTAGTGTGTATTCACATTCATTAACAACCTCTATTCTATCACAATAAACACCAAAAAAATATCTTGATAAGTATAAAATGATTGAATAGCATCAAAACAAATAGCCTTTTTACTGACTGCATTAGCATTATTAATCATATTGATATAATATTCTCTAAGGTCATTATAGAACATCCTAAAAATTATTATAAGAATAGTTTTCATTGTCTTTCTTTACCGTAACTATTCCATCACTATTAATACTTACAGAAATATTTATTTTTCTGTAAATTTTTCTAAGAAATACTCCCTATCATTTTACTATTTTTAATTTTACCTCTTCTAAATTATTTTTCTTTTGCTCTTAAGTCAGAAGCTTTTCATTTCTTCTGCATATTCTTTTCGGTGTGGTTTGTATATAATTAAAAACATTTTTTTCTGATTGATGTCCAGTAATTGCCATTATGGTAAGAGTGGGGAGCTTTCCATAATGATTGGTTGCAAAACTCCTACGACAAATATGTGATGACATTAATTCATACTTTGGATATTCGCCTTCTTCCTTCCTTTTTGTTTCTGGATTCATTTTTGCTCCACTTACAATCTCGGTAAGCCCAACTTCTCTACCTATTTCTTTTTATATATTCATTAAATTTTTGGTCTGAAAGTGCAGGAGGAAAATCATTATTCCATTTCTTTTAGAATTTGCTCAATCTGATGATGAATAGGTATTACAACATCAACCCCTGTTTTATTAGCAGTAATCTCTATAAAAACCATTTTTAATATTGGTGGCATTTATATTTTTAAAATCTCCTATTCTCTGACCTGTCCAAAGTCCAATAATTAATAAATCTCTAGCTTTTGTCTAACTTTTTATTATGAGAAAAATCGTGATAAAAATTCTATCTATTTCTCCTCTGTCAAATATATAGCCTTTGTTTTTACTATCTGGTTTTGAAAAATTCTGGATGATTAATTTCATCGTGTACAGGGAAACCTTCAAACTTGGCTTGTCGTGCAAAAAGTTTTTATATTTTTAATATAGTTTCCTGTTGTCTTTTAAATTCAGATTTTTGAACTTTATGTAAAAAGTGTAGAAACTCTTTATGAAAATTGAGATTTAAATCTCTATATTTAATCTTTTTACCAGAATATTTTTCAAATTCTAAAAGTTTAGTCAGTGTTGCTTTATATGCTTTAATAGTATCAGCAGATACAGGTTTATTAGTCTTTTGCGGATTTTTTTGTTGGGGCTTGTTCTATATATTTTTCTACATAAGGCACAAAAATACTCTATCATCCTTTTTCTAAATTTATAGGTCTATTAAAAACATTTTATTATCAAATCACTTAACCAATCTTTTATCAATCAAATCCCCATTACATTGCGCTTCATTAAACGAATATAATATGAATTCTTTTAAGTTATTTAAACTCTTGTTCAATTTATCATAACGATATTTACTATCAATGTTATGAGATTGAAGAACTGGATTTTCCTCAACAATATTTTTCATTGATTGTTTCGCAGAACTTCAGCAGTTCACTAAAACCCGTAAAGTATTTAGAATAAACATTTTACGGGTTTTTACTAAAAAGTAGTAAAAATAGTAAGTTTTTCATTATCCGACCTCCCAAACAAAAACAAAAGGATAATGAGTTACGAAGTAAAAAATACACGCACCAGCAGACCTTTCCGAGAAATGGTATGTATATATCTATTCCGCTGGTAAAATTATTAAGAAGTTTTATAAAGGTTTAGCGAAAGAGGACAACTATGCTGATAGAATGCTAAAAGCAGAAGTCCTTAAATCCTTTATTGAAAGAGAAATAAAAAGCAGGATGGAAACCAGATGCTTCTGGATTGCCACAACCTGAAAACAATCACTATACCATTGCCGAAGCCTACGAAATAGCATATCGGTCGTTGTCTTCTATGGATAGAGAAAGAACTACCCTAAGGGGTCAGAACACTCTATTTCATTCAAGGAACGAACTCTCTAATGTAGTGTTTTCAATTTCTAATCTGCATTTCAAAGCAAGGTCTTACAGCCTCAAAAAAGGATATGATCCGCTATATAACGGGGATGATAAAGGTTACAGAGAAAAACTACAAGCCTTTTTCTTTTAGTATTGCTTTATTGATAGAAACTCCACACGGCTCAAATACGATGTTTTTAAAATCCAGCAGAGACACGGATATGGCAACTATTCAGAAATGAACATTGTCAATGAAGGATGGGCAATAGGTGATTTACCCGCAAAACAGCACAGTAAAGATAGGTATCATGCCACATAGTGATATAAGAAACAAAGAGTTTATTATTACAGGCAAAGTATCGCATACCAGTTTTAAAATATCTTCCAGCATCGATAAACTCGGCAGGAAGTCCAGAGTGGTAAGCCTTTTTGATGCGATAGACAAAGTAGCAGAAAATTATTCTGATGGACAAATAAGATTGGTTTCAAACATTCTTTCAGATGGAGGAAATACGCCAATCAATAGTAAGCCACAGGGTCTTTCCTGCGTGGCGTGGCGAATATCTTTTTAGGCGAGGAGAAGATAAACACCCTCAGTTCAAATCGCTATTCTACGAGGGAGCAGCACCACTATTAGCCCTTGGCTTTGATGTTATAGAAAAATAAACTGATAGTAGAGGATATAGACTACTTCTTTAAGGATGTTCAGGCTACGACCTTACAGGTAAAGATTTTGTTCAAGAGAATTTGACCATAGAAAACGACAAGGATATAAGCTACAACAACCTGATATTCGGTACAAAGAAATATTCTACCAAGAAGAAAGGGGATATTTTCAACTTCAACACGAAAATGGAGTGTTCCACACCGATAAAGTCCGTAAAGAAGAAACTTGACAAAACCACTGGCTTTATCATCGATGAGTATAAAATCCAAGACCTATTGATGATACCAACGACAATACCAACGACAACGATGATGATTTGGTATTGATAGACACTGTTACAGGAAGTTATATAGATACAGGTTCTTATCCTGATATTATACACTCGGATTCAGGGGAGTGCTGACACTACAGCCCTCAAAATCGCCCTTTGGGATACCCTGCCTTTTCAAAGTAGGAGAGAAAAATAAAATCGTAGAGGGGCTAAATGTAGGAGAATATACGATACTCGCTATCAAGTCCCACACGCTGACCCTTGACAAACGAGCAGGAATAGAGCAGGGAAACTATCCTTACCAAGATAGAACACACACTGACTGATGTGGTTTAAGAACAGAAACGCCACGGCAACAGATGGCTTTATTTCAGCCGAGGGAGTAAAGAACAAAACGAACAGCCGTAAATCTTTACCACAATCCTAAATACCAGATGAAAAAGGTGGTTTCTCTTCGGTGGTGGATTATCCAAGAAACCTAACGGCGAGAATATCATCGTAACCAACTACAAGAACAACGGCAAAATAGAAGTAGAGCCTGACACGGATAAAATCCCACACCTGCGAAAGAGAAAGATGTTTTAAATGAAAAACATCAATCTTGAAAGGTTGAGGAGGTCAAGCGTGCTGTTCGGCACGGAAAAACATAGAGATAACGTCACGAATGTAACCTTTGAGGAGTTTTATAACCTTTACAATCGCTGGCGAATAGGCGAGATATCACACGGGAGAAGATACCGAGCAGGGGTATATAGATGTTTATATTGGTGGCGAAACTTACAGCATCTATCCATTCGGAACGGAAGCCTGCAATACGATAAAGGCGCTAACGAGCTAACCATAAAAGGGAAAAATCAAAAACTCTAAATGGGGAAGAAAGATATTTGACAAAACCTTTGATGATACCTTTTGAATAACAAAAAGCCCTACCACAATCGGCAGGGCATAGTGTTAAATTTAAACAATAGTTATTAAAACTATTTTCTTTATAACTGGTTGGCAGTCTTACGGATACGCTCGAAAGGTCATATAATGCACCTTTGAACTGTTCCATTTCTTCACTGGAAAAACCACCAGTATTGCCGTTTCCATCTATTCCGTCTATCTTGTGGTAAATCCAAGATGGAGAACGGTCAAAAATATTTTTGATAACTTAGCCCAAGATATATCAAGAGCTATATCACTTACTATTTCCTTTTTACGGATTGATTTTTCTTTGCAATTGTTTCCATATTTTATATATTTTAAAAGCACCACCGCAGGGGCGGTGCTTGAGCTTTAATCTTCATAAAGAAGCTTTTTCAAATAATCTCAATTATCCATTCTTCTAATTGTGCTGAGATAATTGTGTTTTTGAGTAAAGTTTCTAATCGCTTAGATTAGTTCCTTTTCCTGTTCTGTTAGTTTTCATAACTTTTATGTATTAAATTTAACAATACAAATATAATACGAATATTCTGTATTATGCAAATATTTCTGCAACTTTTCAAAATTCTCTAACTTAAAAACATAATCCCCAAGATATTCCTTTATTCCCCAAATGCAGTATTCCGTGGCGTTCATGTAGTGGTCGTTCTTTTTAATAGGTTTTTCAGTAGGTTGTCCGTTGATAAATTCGTATTCGTAGTTTTGATATTCATTATCAAAATCGCCATCATCTACATAGTATATTCGTGCTCGATTGATAAAATCAAACCTTGCCTTTTGTAGGTAGGCTTGAAGTCGCACGGCATTGATTGTGTATAATGTTCGCAAATCATTGGTTAGACTTATCTCGCCCCCTGGTTCTCTATCGGCGCTATCAGCTCAAACAAAGGTTACATTACCAATCGGAACACCTGCATAGCTTCAAATGTTCGCCGAGTGGTCCCTCCATTTGGTTCATCGGCTTGTAGAGTAGTGGGCGAATGTAAAATGATTTGTCGCCATCATACATCACTTCCACACAGGCGGTAGGGATTGGCGAAACCATAGTCTCAATCCGTAGTATTTTCGAGTAGCCATGCTTGCGACTTCGTTATATTGGTTGAGGCTTATTACTTTCCAATTCTTTATAAATCTTATTCGGTTTCTCGGACTTCTGCCCAAGACCATAGACAAGCTCAATGATATTCGGAAGCAGCCTACATCTTCATTGTATCTGCATCGTTTGAGTTCTTTAATCTGCTTTGGCGTAAGATTTGATGATTGACAGCTCTAAAATCGTAGGTTTTGGGCGCTGTTTTCGCTGAGAATGTTGAAGTTACAGCCTCGCAGAACTTTATCGGCTGGTAGGATAAAATCTGCATTCTTTGTTCAGGTAAGATAAAAGGATTATCCTTAAAGGTGGAATAACTCACATAGGTAGTTTCTTTTCAGCTTCTCTTTCTCAATCCAGTGGTTTTGTTTCGATTCCAGTCAAAGATGATAACCTTGGAACGCTGGAGCAAGTTGCCGATATACTTTCTTCCGAGAAGTTGCAAAGGCTCGTTTATCCAGCAAATCGTTTGATGTCATCCCCATTGCATCATCTTCATCATCCAATCCTGTAAATCGCAAGATGTTGCCATTGTTACTAAAAAGTCCAAGTGTGATTGGTCTTGTTCTCCACAAGATACTGATAAAGGTTTTCCTCTTCAAGATAGGCGTCCAGTTCTTCTATGGTTATTTCGCCCCCTTTCAAATTGTTTCTTCCTTACCTGGCCTTTCAGCCACTCCCTCCAATCTTTCTCCACAATGTCCCTGCAACTCTTCTGTGTGTCCCTCAATACTGTTGCCGAGGAAATAGGATTGTTCGCAAGTGAATTACTACAGCACTTGGAAGTTACTCCAAGTCTTGGACCCTCGAGCTTCCCTCCTCAATGATAAGCTTATACTTGTGTTGCGTAGTGTTCCCTGTTGGGTATCTTTTCATTTAAAGCGCCCCAAACTCGGCAAACACCTTGATGCCTTGAATTTCTGTCTTTTGTCCATATTTTCTATTTAAAAGCCTCACATTTCTGTCGAGGCGATTAAAACTTAAAATTAATAAAATGAAAAATCACAAAAAAACTTAATCTTCATCCTCTGGTAGGATTATTTCTACTTGGATAGATGATGGTATATTGTTTATTTTGTCTCCTCCTGTTGTAAGGTCTTTCTTGTCTGTTAATCCCAAACTCCCTTTGCTATGATATTAGCATTAAAACCTGTAACAGCCCTCAAACTTTTGACAATAGATGGTTTCCTATGCTGTAATGACTTCCCTGGAATCACTTTTTATCTGGTTTTTCCTTTAAGGCATCTTTTGAGGTCGTTAAAATACTTAGTATTAACACCTAAATAAAGAGCACAACCATGTAGTGTGTAGGGTCTTGCTGTTGGTATCTTTTACGAGAGTTCCTGCTAATGCACCGCCTTTTGACTACTTCAAATTTTTGAAAGGATTATTGTCGCACCATTGAAAATATTCACACGCTGCTTCCCACAAAACTTCGGCTGTGTTGAATTTCTTATCCTTTCCGTGCTTCTTGCGTAACTTCAAAAATTGATTTCCTGTTGTGCTGGCATTGTGTTTTGTTTTTAATTTTCTTTTCAAATGATTGTCTATTATAGTTTTCACCTTTTCAAAGTCGTAGCATACAGCCGTATTCCAATTATTATTGCTCAACATGGTTAAGACTTCTAACAACCCATAGGTTATGATCTTCAAGAAAAATATCATCAGATGTTTTTTCTAAAAGGAAATATTAGATTATGTATAGCTTTCTTTCGTATATATTCCATTTTCCTTTCTTAAATTGAGCTCTAACAAATCAAAACTTGTTTCCTATGAAGAACATACTCAGAAAGCTTGGGCATTTCCAAGCATCTAATACCTTTTTCATATAGATTGTCGGTGATTTTCTGCTCCTTATTTGCTATATCTTGCAATTCTAATTTTGTTTTCATTTAGAACTTCTAATTCTAATTTTTGCTGTATCTTGTAAAAACACCTATATCCAACAGGAATTAAGCAAATGGAAAAGCATCCAAACAAGAATTCTACACATCCCTTACTATCCTTTTCTATATTTTTCAGTATTATAAATAAACCCTAACATTCTACCTTCACTAGCCACTAAAAGGGATTTTCTCAAAGAAAATCCCTTATTTTATAAAAATAGCCTGCACAAACGCAGACTATTTATTTTATATTTTAAAAACTTCCATCCTAATGTAAGGATAAGATGTCCTTTTGTGTTTTTGCATTAGAAACGATGCTGGTAGTCACTTATGCTGTAGTTCCCTACGTGGGTGTTGTCTCTATTTACATAAGTTCCTGCAAAGAATGGGTTGCTATGTTCGTGAGTTCTGTACTGATAAGAAGCATCGATGTGAATAGTTTGAAATCATATCCTGTCCACTCCTGAAATCACCCTGTGTTTTCCCCTACGATGTAGTTGGACAATTTTCCACTTACTACATTTGCGTTATTGTCAAACATTGTTTCTGTATGATCTTGAATGGGCTGGTTGTAAAGGCGTATCCACCTCTTATTCGGAAAAGATTTTATTCTGTATTCTCCTATTACTTCATGTTGAGCTTTATGTAGATTCATAGAAATTATTTAGCTGAACATCCGCTGCACCGCCACCGAAATTAGGCTTACCTAAATCCACTCTGTAATCCACATTAAAAAGCAAAATGTTTATTAGGAATAAAAGCCCACTCAGTGTTAATTTAGTCGGAGTTCTGAAAAGTGCGGCTTTCTGTGTAGCTGTTCTGAGAGAGAATCAAACCATTTTTGACAAAAAGTTGTGCCTCTCTGTCATGCTGTGCCATGTAGGAGATTCTAGTGAAGCCCCTCAAATCTAAAAAGCGTTGCTCAATTTTCCTATGGCCCTCAAGAGATAGCGAAAACCCATCAGCATCCTCTATGTAAGGAGTGTTTTGTCTGGAGAAATATTTTGTTTTTCCTGTATTTAATGAGGAAAACTTTTAACTTCGTCATACTGCTCTATATTTACAGAGGAGAAATTCACGTAGCCCTATGTGATTTTGTTGCATAATTTCCACCACACCCAAATTTAGCTTTAGAACGATGTCCAATGGTTTCACTACAAATGCCCTTCAAATATGTTGTAATCTAGTAATAGGGTTAAGTATATCGTCATCTTGATGTACAGCTGATGTTATATTTGCATTTCCTGGATTGTAATTTATCATTAAGACTTTGAGAAACATAATTAATTCCACATTTACAAAACCTACGCACTATTTTCTTTTGTTTGAAAGGACAAACTCATTAGCATTTTCCTAAATTAGCCTTGCTTATGTTTGCTTGTAGTTTTCCTGCCAGACTAGCTGTAGACTTATTAGAATTGAGTAGAAAGCGAGGCACTTATATCATCCGTGATGAATACTCCCAAACCAGCAGGGTTGGTATTTGACACAGAGGCATCTCCCAATGCTCCACTCAGAACCCTGCCATTGCGCTATTCTTGCTGTTCTAGGAAGATATATTGTCATAAATTGTAGAGGTATTTCGATGATAGAAACATCTGTGCAAAGAAGCAATGCACTTGCTGAAATACTACACAGCCATTGAAAATTTTCTTTGTCATTTTACAATAATTTTAAATTCTACCACTAGATCTTCTTCAAAACCGCCATTGCCACTGCTGAATTATTATTTCCTCCATTACCTGATGAAGAGCTGTTCCTTTGAGGTGTGCTGTTTTGCTGTTGGTATCGCTCTATATCAGAGTTATGATTACCCCAGTCAGAAGGTCTGTCAAAACCATTATTCGGTCTATTCATCTGGTTGTTGCTTCTATTAAATCCACCATTGTTAGGTGTAGGTTCTGACACGATAGGAATTATTATCATTTCCTCTGTAGATTTCATCTGGGTCGCTGCTCTTTTATAAGTTCTCGCAGGTGTTCTATAATAACGAGGGCGTAATAATAATCATCATAGTAACCACGGTAATATGGATTGTAGTAATAAGGGTTATAGGTAATGTTTGTTAGTAGTAGTAAGGGCTGTATCCCAGTAGTTATAGTTCCAATAGGTTGTAATAATAGTTATAATTGTAACTCCATGGGCTCGATTCCCCACGAGAAACCTAATCCCCATCCTGAAGAGCGAGGGTAACTGAAGTACGAATTATATTACCCGAAATAATACGGCGAATAAAAACTGCTGTAATAAGGATAACCCCTAAGAAGAATAATTGTCATAATAGAAATTATTCTGCGTTCCTACATAAGTTCCCCAATCGAGCTGGAAGAGACTTTTTGGTTGTCTCCGCCCCAGTTTTTATTGCTGTATTTTTGGTTTTGGAGCTGTTGGTTTTTTCTGAGCTTGTCCGATAATTCCGCTTTGCTATTATCATCCTCAAAACCATTGCTTTCATCTGTATTATGGCGGCTAGGCTCCCTGCCATGCTAGTTTTCTATTTTGTCCGTTGCAGGGTCATAATAGATACCATCTTGTCTCTGTGTATCCAGACTGGATACCACAAGAAACCAAAAATAATCCACTTGCCAAGCCAAGGCTGTTTTGGAGACATAAAGGATTATTGTATCAGAAAAATGTATTATTTTTCATACCAAATGGTTTAATGTTAATTTCTATATTTGCAAAAATCATTACCAAAATTATACCAAAATTCTAGAGGCATAATTCAGAATAATGATTTTTTTATCAGTAAAAATAAAAATATTTTAATATTTATGGCAAAAATTAACTTCAAGAGCAGAAGATTATAGTAAATGGTATAACGAACTTATCGTAGGAGCAGACCTCGCGGAGAACTCAGTGTTCGTGGCTGTATGGTTATCAAGCCGTATGGATACGCCATTTGGGGAAAAGATGAGAGATGAGCTGACAGAAGGTTCAAGGAAACAGGACACCAAAACGCTTATTTTCCGATTTTCGTTCCGAAAAGTTTGTTCGAAGCTGAAGAGAAAAACGCAGAGGGATTTGCTAAAGAAGTGCTGTAGTTACGCACTATCGTTTGAAAAACAGACCCAGAAAAATCCAGCGAAACTTATCGTAGATCCAGAAGCGAAGCTGGAAGAAGAACTTATCGTAAGACCTACTTCGGAGGCGATAATTTGGAATACTTATAAAAAACTGGATTCAGTCTTATAGAGACCTTCCGATACTCATAAACCAATGGGCAAATGTGGTTCGATGGGGAGATGAGAACGCGTCCGTTCCTTCACTTCGGAATTCCTTTGGCAGGAAGGGCACATTGCTCACGCTACCAAGGAAGAAGCAGAAACCGAAGCAAAACAGATGATGGAAGTCTATGCTGACTTCTCTGAGAAGATGATGGCGGTGCCGGTAGTTCGCGGGATAAAATCTCCAAGCGAAAGATTTGCAGGAGCAGATGAAACCTATTGTATAGAAGCGATGATGCAGGACGGAAAAGGCGCTTCAGGCAGGACTTCACACTTTTAGGTCAAAAACTTCGCCAAAGCATCTGATGTGAAATTCACAAACAGCGAAGGCAAAATAGAATACGCTTGGGCATCATCATGGGGCGTATCAACGCGATTGATGGGGCGCTTATCATGTCGCATCTGGATGATTTTTGGATTGGTTTTGGCTCCGAAACTTGCACCGATACAGGTAGTCATCGTACCGATATTCAAAGGCGAAGAACAATTAGCCCAAATTGATGAAGTTGCCCTCGGAATTAGGTGAAAACTGAAAGCGCTGGGAAATTTCTGTAAAGTACGACAACCGCGCTACGCATAAGCCAGGCTGGAAATTCGCAGAATACGAGCTGAAAGGCGTGCCGGTGAGAGTAGCCATAGGGCCGAAGGATTTAGAAAACGGCATGGTGGAAATCGCGAGACGAGATACGCTGAGCAAAGAGACCCAGACGATAGCAGGAGTGGAAAATTACATTCACCAGCTTCTACGAAAAATTCAGGAAGACATCTACCAGCGCGCTTAACTTCCGAAACGAAAAACATTACAAAAGTGGATACTTACGAGGAGTTCAAAAAGTTTTGGAGGAAAAAGGCGGTTTCATCGCAGCCCACTGGGATGGAACGGAGGAAGAAGAGGAACGCATCAAGGAGGAAACTAAAAGCCACCATACGATGTATCCCACTGGATGCTGTGGAGGAAGACGGCGTGTCCCTTATTTCAGGAAACCTTCCAAGCGCAGAGTTCTTTTTCGCTAAGGCGTACTAAGAAAATCAGAGCAAATAAAAATCACCTCAACTGGGTGATTTTCTTTTTATCCTAAAATCCAAATATTTTTCGGATCAGCGGTTGTTATTTTTCTATTCCCAAAAATTTAAAAGGATAAAAATATACTGCGGACAAACCGAATATGATTAGTTTTTAATCAACTTTCATTAAATCTAATTCAATTTTAATATTTTTCAGGCTAAAAACCATTGATTTTTATCATTGAAAAACTTTTTGGACACAAAAATAAAAGTAGATTTTTATGTTTTGTTTAATTAAATTATATTTTCATTAAAAATATTTCAACTTTTGAAAAAGAATTCTTATCGGCGAAAAATATATTTTAGTTTTCTTTTTAGGATTTGCATTAGAAACTTTTTATTCTTGTGACTTTCCGATTGAATTTCTATTAGAAATTTTTATTCTTGTAACTTTCCGATTGAATTTCATAAATATTTCATTGCAGATTATAGTTTGCAAAAGTGAATTTGCTAAATATTTCATTGTAGATTATAGTTTTCCAAATTGGATTTAGCTAAATATTTTATTGCAGATGATAGTTTTCTAATTGGATTTGCATAACCTACTGCGGTAGATTATAAATCTCTCCGATTGGATTTGTTAAATATTTTATGCACTTTTTATAGTTTTCAAATTAAAAATAGAGTAAAAATTCATGATTTTTAGTTAAAATTATTTTTAATGCTATAAAAGAGAGTGTTTTCATTCCATTTTAAAAAGAAACCTGCTGGAAACTTCCTCCGCTGATGCCAAAATGAACCCAAATGATAGAAAAACGATATTAAAAATCCCCACAGCAAAACGCTGCGGGGAACAAAAATAAATAATCACGAAAACAAGTGTTTTTTACTAATATTTTTTTCTTCTACCAGTACTCTCCACTCGAAAGGGTCTTCGCCCAAGTTGGTCTGGATACTGATGAGGTCTCGTTTTTAGTGTGAGTGCAAAACTTTCTTCTTCACTCAGTTTCGGAAGTTCCAGTCTTTCGCCGTTGTAGCCTATCGCTTCAAAGATAGTGGTCACTACGGCAGTTCCTACGCCCCAAATTTCTTTCAGTGTGCTGTTTTTGTGAGCATTTATTACATCTTCTACGGCTACATCGCCTACGATGGTTTTTAATTCCTCTTCGCTCGGCAAGTCTTTCAGGATGCTGTCTCGGGTCACGCCGTCTAGAATCTTATCGGAAGTGTTGGGAGTGTAGATGGTATCTCCTATCCTTACCATTACATTCTATGGTTCCGTTTCTTCAAAGTTCTTGTGCGTAGCATCATCGGTCCAGATGATTTGCTCGTATCCTCCTCGTTAGCCAGTTTGGTAGGGTAGAATGACGCCGCATAGTTCCCCGCAGCTTTGCGAAGCCTACGCCGCCACTCGCCGCACGAGAATAATAGTCGGATATCTTAGCGGAGACAGGCGCGGTATAATACTTTTCGCTGGCGTAGCCAAAATAGCGAACATATACTTGTCGGCAGGTCTTGCTTTTAGAGCTTCTTCGGTAGCGAACACCACCGGTCTGAGGTAGAGTGAAAACCATCTCCGAAAAGGCACCCATGCTCTATCTACATCTACCAAAGCTTTTAAACCTTCCATGAAAACATTTTCAGGGATTTCAGGGATGGCAAAGTCTCTTTGCCGATTTGTTGATTCTCGCAAAGTTTTTATCTGGACGGAAGAGGAAAACATTATTATCCTTGTCTTTGTAGGCTTTCATACCTTCAAAACAAGCCTGTCCGTAGTGTACGCCCATCATCGCTGGGGTAAATTCCAGCGGTCCGTAAGGGAACGAGCCTTGGCTCTCCTCATTTTCCGTTTTTCGTACTCACAAATTACCATGTGGTCTGTAAAACCGCTCCCGAAAGACAATTTATCTTTGTCAAGCGTTTCCAAGCGGGATTTTTGTTACTTTTTGAATAATCATCGCAATTTCTTTTATTGAATTAAAATTGATTTAAATGTATAATAATATCAGCAAAGGTAAGGATTTATTTTTAAAATGAATTTTAATGAAAAAATCATTAGATTTGTGGAAAAAAATAAAATATGAATAAAGAGGACTTTTTAAAAGCACTTCAAAAAAAGAGGCTTTGAGTTATAATAGTATCATTCAAACAGAAAATGGGGGATTGGATAGTAAAAGGGGTTTATAGATATTTACAAAAATATATACAATAACACTTGATACAAAAAGTAGTATCAAAGGTTATAGAATACTTTTAATTCCTCATTTTTGAGGAATTTGCTAAAAAGAATAATTTAGAATTAATATTGCCTCCTCAACAAAACTTTTATCCAGATTTATCGTTTAAATGCAAAGAAACGGGTAACAAATTTGCTAAGTTGATATAAAAAAAGTACTTTCAAAGATGATAAAGATAGAATCAAAAGTATGACATTAGGTGCTTTCACAGGATATTTTAGAAATAGAAAATCTAAAAAGAATACAACATTTCCTTATGATGATTATCAATGTCATTTGGTTTTTGGTGAAATTTATTCATAAGTCGAATCTTATTCAAACGAAAAAGAAATTTATTCATTGGAAGAAATAGAAAATATTCATTCAGTAATTAGAGACTTTCAGTTTTTGTTCAGCCAAAGTATAAAATAGCTTCAGCAAGTCCAGGTAGTGGAAATACTAAAAATATTGGAGCTGTTAATAATTTAGATAAATTGATAAATGGCAATGGTGTTTTTGTAGAATTAGGAGAAGATGTTTATGATGATTATTGGGCGTATTATTTGACTAATGATATGGCCAAAGCATTAGAAATAGAAAGGCCTTATACTAATCTTCAAACATATTTAGAGTATAAGAGTAAGGGAATGGAAAAAGCTAATGAATATAAAAACGATATTTTAAATAAGAAAGAATATTTCCAAGAAAAATTTAGATGATGAAACAGAATAAAGTAATTGTTCCTCCTATAAAAAGTCAAGGAATAAAAACAAAATTAGTTCCTTGGATTAAAGAATTGGTAAGAGTAGCATCACCAATAGGAAGATGGATAGAGCCTTTTTAGGAACAGGAGTAGTGCATTTTAATATGCAATATGAAGAAGCAATATTAAATGATACTAACCCTCATCTTATTAATTTTTTTATAGAAAAATTCAACAAAAAGAAATCACTTCTGATTTAATAAAAATTTATTTAGAAAAAGAAGGATACTTACTCTCTATTGTTGAAAATGAGGGGTATGAACACTATTTGAAAGTTAGGTCAAGATTTAATAGTGGGGAATATTCTTCATACGATTTTTTTATTTCTTTCAAGAGCTGGATTTAATGGAATGATGCGTTTTTGGGGAGTAAGGAAATTGGAATATACCTTTTTGTAAAAAAACCCTAATCGTTTTGCACAAGCTTATATTACAAAAAATTGTTAATCAAGTAAAAAGTGTTTCTGAAATTATAAAAACCAGAACCTAAATGGCGTTTTTTATAATGACTCTTTTCAGAGATTATCCCATTAGCAACTGAGCGAGATTTGATATATTGTGATCCCCCTATTTTTGGAAGGCATACTGATTATTATAATGGCTGGACAGAAAAGATGAAGAAACACTATTTCAGTTATTATCTGATGACGAGAGCAAAATTTATATTATCTACTTGGTACGGTAATGACTATCGTAATAATGAAATGATTGATAAATATTGGAATAAATTTAATATTGTAACCAAAAGACCATTTTTTATCATAATGGAGCAAATATAAATAATCGTAAGAGCATAATAGAAGCTTTAGTGTGTAATTTTGATGTGTCAGAGATTGAGACACATAATCATACTCAAATACAATTAGAAAAATCTCAACAATTAACTTTTGATTGGTAAATACGATTTTATAAAACAAACAAGTCTACTTCTCTTTTTACTAATCATCAAATAGTAATAAATAGAAAAACAAGAAAAACTTATTCATTTACTAAATGCTAATCAGTAGAAAACGAATGAAATAATTCAACTACTAAATAGTAATTAGCCTAAATTAAATAAAAATATCAAGTTACTAAGTAGTAATTAGTGAAAAACGGATAGAACCTTTCAATAACTAAATAGTAATTAAATAATAAATAATTAACCAATATTTTTAAATTTTATAATATGAAAAAAAGTAATTACCACAGCAAGAGTTACTGAACTTGGAGATACGGCTCTCCGTTTGGTGAAAGCATTTAAGGCTGCTCTGACAGCGCAGGGAGATTCGTTTTTACTGAGAACTTTTTTTAGAAATAGAGCAGCAGGCCAATGAGATGACCTCCGCTGTGAAAAAGACCAGGCACTATCCAAATTAGAAGAAGCCGATGCGCAGAGAGACCAAGCCATCAGAGTTTTTGGATAAACTCCTGAAAGGTTATGAAAATATCCCTTTGGAACCCTTGAAAGACCATGCTAAAAATTAGAGATATTTTTAAGAAATACGGCGTGAAGATAGTCAGTGAAAACTACTCCAGCCAATCTACGCTTATCAACTCTATGTTAGAAGATTTCCACGCAATAGAGCTTGTTCCTTCGGTAGATGCCCTTACAGGAGTGAGAGAAGCCCTTGCGGAGATTAAAAATAAAACAGGAGGCTTTTGCAAGTCTTCGTTCAGATTATGAAAAAGGGACAGGTTTCCCAAAAAGAAAAGAGCAGTGCCATGAGTCTGAGAAAACCGCTCTTAGACCTTATCAATAAAAAAAGTAGTGCCATATTTGGTAGCCATGAGCATAGCCCAGCCAGAAATGTTTAAGAATTTCTCTGCGGAAGCAGCAGAGATTATCGCCAGTACCAATGAAGCCATAAAAAGCAAGGTCTAAAAAGGAAAAAGGAGATGAAAAGAATCGTGAAAACCACAGCGGACAATAGTAGAACGCTTTTATATAGAAGAGCTGGACGAATGCTACCACTCCCACCACGGGGCATTGCAGGAGGCAGAGCATGTTTTTATAAAAAAACGGATTAGAAAAACTGAATAAAAAAAGAAATCAGTATCCTGGAAATGGGTTTCGGAACGGGGCTGAATATGCTGGTGACTTTGGAAGCCTTCCTTGCGGGAGGAGTTTTAAAATCAATTATTTCTCCTTGGAGAAATATCCCGTCAATGCAGATGAAGTTCGGCTTCTCGGCTATGATGAATTGTTCAGCAGCGAGTTGATAAAAAAAGCCTGCCGCCAAATTCACGAGTGCGACTGGGAGAAACCGCAAGAAATCTATCCCGATTTCTTTTTAACCAAAATAAAACAGATTTCTTTTGACTTGGATAAAATAACTCTGCCCGAGATTGATTTGGTTTATTTTGATTGTTTCGGAGCGAGGGTTCAAACCCGATTTGTGGGAGAAACCTTTGTTTGAATTGGTTAAAACAAAAATGAAAAAGGGAGGGCTTTTTGACGACATATTCTTCCAAAGGAAGTGTCAGAAGGGCTTTGCAAGAGTTAGGCTTTTGAGGTTCAGAAGCTGGAAGGCCCCAAAGGGCAAACGCGAAATGCTCAATGCCGTTCTGCTTTAATGGATAAATAGGAAAAGCGGTCTAAAATAGACCGCTTTGGTGTCAAATAACCTTCACTACGAAATAGTTTTTCTTTCCTTTTTGAAGAAGAAGAATTTTCCCCATTGATGAGGTTTTTCTTCGCTCGTGATGAAGCTTTTCATTTACTTTTGGTTTTGTTCACCGAGATAGAATTTCCTGTAAGTTCTCTCTTGGCTTCACCTTTTGAGGAAAGGAGACCAGTTTTTCTGAAAGCAGACTCACGATATCCGCACCGATGATTTCCTGCTTGCTGACTTCTTTTTGTGGAACGCCGTCAAAAACTTCAAGGAAAGTCTGCTCGTCAAGTTTTTGTAAGTCATCCGAAGTAGAATTTCCGAAAAAGAATTTTTAGAAGCCTGAATAGCCTTATCCAATTCTGTTTTTCCGTGAACCAAAAATAGTAAGATCTTCGGCTAATTTGTTTTGTAAAACTCTTAAATGTGGCGCCTCGTTATGCTGAGCTGTCAGCTGTTCGATTTCTTCTTTTGGAAGCATCGTGAAAATCTTGATATAGCGCTCTGCATCAGCATCAGAAGTGTTGATCCAATATTGGTAGAACTTGTAAGGCGAAGTTTTTTCTAGGGTCCAAAGCCATACATTTCCACCTTCGGATTTTCCGAATTTTGTTCCATCAGCTTTCGTAATCAGCGGGCAGGTAAGCGCATAGGCTTTTTCCTCCTGCGATACGGCGGATAAGCTCCGTTCCAGTGGTGATATTTCATTGGTCAGATCCTCCCATCTGTAGTGTAAGGCTTTTTCTTGGTATAAATGCAAGAAATCATACCCTTGTAGAAGCTGATAAGAGAACTCTGTGAAAGACATTCCGTCTGTGTTTTCATTTGGATCAAAACGCTTTTTCACAGAATCTTTAGCCATCATATAATTAACGGTGATGTGCTTTCCGATATCTCTGATGAAAGAAAGGAATGAAAAATTTTTCATCCAGTCATAGTTATTGATAAGCTCCGCTTTGTTAGGGCTATCGCTCTCAAAAACTCAAGGAATTTGGCTAATTGTTTTTATTCCTTCTATGTTGTGCGCTAGAGTTTCTTCGGTAAGCAGATTTCTTTCTACGGATTTCCCAGACGGGTCGCCTATCATTCCTGTCGCTCCACCTACCAGTGCATAAGGCTTATGCCCGCAGTTTTGAAATGGCGAAGCATCATCACGCCCACCAAATGTCCTATGTGTAAAGAGTCGGCTGTGGGATCGATTCCTACATAAGCCGAACGCAATCCTTCTAAAAGATGTTCCTCAGTTTCGGGCATAATATCCTGAATCATACCACGCCAACGCAGTTCTTCTACGAAATTTTTCATTTTTAATGAAATTTAAAAATTAGTAATAAATATTCGGAAATTAGTTTTTCAGCTTTAAAATAAAAAATTCACTCGGATGAAAAATCCGAGTTACTCATGTTCTTCTATGATGTGTTTTAATCTCATTTTTTAATCTGAAAACAGCACAAAGGTAAAGAAAAATATTTATTTTATTAGAAATATTGTTCAAAAAGTTTTTCGGAATCAAGGCAAAATAATGAATATAAATCTTATTTTTGTTGTCTAAAAATCAATTTTATGGAAAAGAATAGCAAGTTTTACCGTAGATCATCTGAAAATGCAGAGAGGATTTTTCGTTTCTCGTAAAGATCATGTCGGAAATGAAAGTGCTTACTTCGTTTGATATCAGAATGAAAAGACCATACAAAGAGCCTGTTTTAGGGATTGCAGAGATACACACGATGGAGCATCTGGCGGCTACATGGCTCAGAAATAGCGACTGGAAAGACAAGGTTATCTACTGAGGGGCCAATGGGCTGTATGACAGGTAATTACCTTATTTTTGGCTGGAGATTATGAGTCAAAGGATATTGTAGAGCTGATGACCAGAATGTTTAAATTCATTAGTGAGTTTGAGGGCGATATCCCAGGCGCATCTGAGGTAGAGTGCGGAAATGTCTACTGTAACAATCTTCTGATGGCAAGATACGAAGCATACTTGGAAGAGGTGCTTCTTAACCTAAAAGATGAAAAATCTAAACTATCCTAACTAAAAAAACATATGCAAAAAAATCAAACAAACCCATTGCGGGATACCATTTATTGATGATTCTTTCGGCTGTAGACCACGAATTTTCACCAAAAGAAGGACTAAAAATACAAGAATACCTGTCGGAGGAATTTCCATTCAGAATCAATCTGGATAACGAGCTGGAAGTCATCGCTTCCTGCAGCCAGAGGAGTGGAAAAGACCATTTTTGAGTTCCATGCGCGCTGTTTTTATGATGATTCTACCGAGGAGGAAAGAAAAACTTCGCCGAGTTTGCAAAAAAACACTTATCAAAAGCCGATGAGCAGGTGACTGACCGTGAGCATCAGTTCTATAAACTCATGAAAACCATCTGGAAACTAGATTAATTCAAGGGAAAAAGCTGGTATTTAAAAGCAGAAAATACAGAATAAAACTAACTGCTATGAAAAAGTTTTGGTCATTTTTACTCATTATTTTTGTTTTTAGGATTTTTCAGCCCATGCACAGGCTCAGAAAAAAAGGTAAGAAGTCCTATAAAAACGCCATAAAACAAAGAAAAAGCCCGTCACTTCCCTACAGCTATTATCTTCCTGTAGAACTTCCCACATTGCAAGCTTCCCAAAGCTGATGAGGAACTGGATGAGGAACTGGATGAAAGCAGAGATTATCTCATTATACAAGTAGATGAACCGCCCATTTTTGAGGTATGCAAGGATAATATTAACAAGAGAAAATGCTTCCAAGACCAACTGGAACAGCATGTGAAGATACATTTTAACCCAAAATAATATTGATGCCGAAAAAGCAAAAGTGTATAAAGTGTATGTAGCTTTCAGGATTGATAAAACAGGCGAAGTGGAGGTGCTTTTCAGCAGAAGTGAAAACGAAACGCTCAAAAAAAGAAGCGGAAAGAATTATCAGCCTCCTGCCAAAGTTCATCCCTGCCAAAAAGAGGCAAAAATGTGAAAACATACTATATACACAGCATTATTTTTTTGAAAATAAAAAGATAAAAACAAGTGATAACGAATAAATAATAGATACAATATGGCTTTTAAGTAGAATATGGAGCGCTTTTTATCCTCATCGCTGTTTTAGTGGCGAGTTTCAAGTATATGTTTTCAGATGATTATAAGGCTATTTATAACGATATGGTGGTCGGCAAAAGCGGAGATATCATCGTAGTTGCGTAAAACCACTCACAGAAGTAGGGGAGGGGCTTCAAAGAGAACTTAAAGAGCATAAAAACATTCAAAAAGATAAGATAAACTATCAATACGATGAAGAAAAAGCAGCGGTAAAAAGGTGTATAGAGTGCAGTCTGCGGATGGCGTGATAGGAACCAGCCGTACAGCGGTGGAAATCTGCATCGGGCTTATAGGCGAGTATGACGCTTTTCATGGGATTCATGAGCATCGCCGAAAAGGCAGGAGGCATCAATCTTCTGAGCCGATGGATACAACCCTTTTTTTCTCCAAGCTTTTCCCCGAAGTGCCGAAAGGGCATCCTTCTTTTTGGGCTGATGATGCTTAATTTTAGTGCTAATTTATTGGGATTGGACAACGCCGCTACGCCTTTTGGCCTCAAAAGCCATGGACAGTCTGCAAAAGCCTCAGCAGAGAAAGAAAAAGCCGCAATGCGCAGATTATGTTCCTCTGCCTTCATGCCAGCGGACTTACTTTGATTCCCGTGAGCATCATTTGCGGTGCGGTCTTCGCTCAATTCTGCCACGCCTACGGACATCTTTCTGCCTACGATGATTGCCACTTTCTGCGCGACTATGGCCGCGATGATAATTGTTTCCATTAAACAAAAATAAACCTCTTCCAGCCTGTAATTTTGGCCTATATCGGGAGATTTCTGCCATCGTAGCCCTGATGGTTTTCTTTTTGGTAAAGCTAAACAGGGAAGAGCTGGACTCGGTAAGCAAATTGATTTCAATGGATTGATTCTTTTTGATATTTTTTTCCTCATCGTGCTGGGAGGGATTTATAAAAATCAATATTTTTGAGAGCTTTTATAGAGGGCGCAAAAGAGGGCTTCAGCACTTGTGTGAAAAATTATCCCTTACTTGGTGGGAATGCTCGTTGCTATTTCCCTGTTAAGGACAAGCGGTGTCTTTGACCTGCTCATCGATGGGATGAAATATCTGGTAAAATATAGCCCATATAGACAGCCGTTTTTGTAGATGCCCTGCCTACGGCACTGCATAAAAGCCTCTGAGCGGTTCGGGAGCGAGAGGAATGATGATAGACACGATGACTACTTTTGGGGCGGACAGCTTTCCAGCGCGTCTGGCGGCTATTCTGCAGGGTAGTTCGGACACTACTTTCTATGTCATCGCCGTATATTTCGGGGCAGTGGGAGTAAGGAATACTCGCTATACAGTGGGGGCTATGCTTTTGGCAGATTTGGTGGGGATTATTACCTCTATCTTATTGGCATACTGGTTTTTGGATAAAAATTGCAGGATTTAAGAAAATTTTTATACCTTTGTCCTCTCTTTTATGCGGAAGGCTTTACAAAACCTTCCCACAAAAACACACAAAATGATGACAAAAACAGAGACAAATAACAAATTTAATGGATTATATAGCGCCGGAGTTTTCCCCACTGAGAAAACTCCTGTATCTTATATGTTTAAAATAATGTATAACAATTAAATTAATGGAATAGTATGAAAAGGACATTAATTATTTTTGGGAGCCTTGAGCGTAGGAACTGCTTACTCCCAATCTCACAGGTAGGGATTAATACAGATAATCCCAGAGCGTCATTAGAAGTATCTAAGGCTGCTGGTATAGCTGCAACAGAAGTGCAGGGGTTCATCCTGCCGCAGCTTACACAAGCAGAGAGAAATGGTATGGACCAGTCCCAGTTTGTACAAGGTCTGCAGATCTATAACACAGACAAGAAGTGTGTGAGACATCTGGACAGGTTCTCATTGGCAGTGTATAGATGGAACCAAGCAGGACAACCAAGGGGACACCCCATCTACACCAAGTGCAGTATATGCCATTACCCAGCTGGGCTTTGGCAGGGTGTATAAGGCAGATGAAAGCCCTTACAAGTGACAACACCGTAACCTTTAAGATTAAAAACACCGGTGCTGTGACCTCTCCTACAATGTACTTGTTCTATGCCGTTACCATAACCAACGAGCCGGGAGGAGTGTCTCTGTAGTGGGCGGACAGCACACTAGTATAACCATGGCTCCAGGCAGGAGGTTACTCTTACTTATAGGCTGCAGGGAACTCCAAAAAGCAGGAAACCCTAAAAAGCAAAACTTACTTACAATACGGTATATGATGAGGCTATAACTCCTGTAGTGGTAGAAGTAGACCCAATTGTACCACAATATGTCTACACTTGGCGGTGGTGAGCGTTCTTTTTGTATCTGTGTATGATGCAGATTATTGGCCATATACGGGACCATCTACCGTAACTGCACAAACTACGCCTGAGTATGTAGATGGTAACTTGGAGGATATAGAAGTTGATATACAAGGGAAAATACCTACTACAGGAGTAGAGGTTTATATTCCTATAACTATAGACCCTGCAGTGGGGCATCAACCTATAAATGTAAGTGCATTCCCAGGGTCTGAACTGCCGGTGTCTGCCAACTATACAGAAGATGGTGTCAGCAGAAACATAAAACTTTCTTGGGAGGCACAGACAATACATGTAACAGACACATATATTAAAAGCTAAAATCTCAGCAGTAGGCAGGACCTATTACTGAAAAAGCTGGACTTTTAACAGCGGTATGGGTAAAGACTATATGGGAATAGTGATAGGAACATTTAGATATACCACTACACAGGAGGAACCCAAAAGGAAAGTTTTACGGTAAGGCTGATGTCTGGTATCCCAGATAGAAGGTTTGGAATTAAAACTAATGGAGTGTATGAGCATCAGTTTATATATGTTCCCATAAAAAGAGCCTAAGGGTGGCTATATATGGCTCAATAACAATTTAGGAGCAGAATATACAAGATACGGTTCTTCTGATTTTTGACCCAGGACAGCAGGCAAAAACACCGAAAGACTGGTTAGCTTTTCGGTTCCATGTTCCAGTTTGGAAGACCTGCTGATGGACATGAATTGGTTACTTATACCAATGCTACTGCCTATACATTTAAACATGGTATAAGCAATACTCCTGCAACTACTTATCCTAATGTAGGGCACGGGCAGACAATAAAAACCGGCTACAACATATGATGGAAGTGGAAAGATAAACACTCCTAACTGGTTTTGGTAATTTGAATACCATCAATTATGTAACATTAGGGAATGATAATGATTACTCCGTGTGTCCTGTAGGATTTAAAGTTCCTGAACAATCACAGATATTTTACTATCAAACATCCTCTTATAGAACAAAAAGCTTACGGAATAACAGATTTTGTTCTTAGACTCTACTAAATGCTACAGAATCATCATCTGTAAGAAGGTATGGTTCCTATTATTATTCGCCTATATTATGGGTGAATACAAATGGTATTTACCAAGAAAGTAATGCAGCTAGTGCGTATTCTAGAACGAGTTTTAATATTGCTCTTGCCCAAACAACCCATGTGCCTTGGGATGCTACATCAGGTAGTTTCATAAGAACGAATGGTACATGTCCTACATGTATCAATTATGATAATAATAGATTCTGGCCATATGGAAGTGACCCTTTGATGAATGGTTATCAGCAGCATAGTGGTCAATGGAATTCCTATGGTACGGGGATTTCAGTAAATCATTCTCTGCCTATCCGTTGTGTAAAAACAATAAAAAGGTTCATAGTAATATAAATTAAATTAGAAAAGGTTTTTAGCCCGCAAGGGTTAAAGCCTTTTCGCTTTTTTGAGGACTTTGGGTTTGCTGGGCTGCTGCTGGGGGTATCAGGAAAAACAGCATAAAAAATAACATTTTCCCTATTTAAGGGCATTTACGATAGGTTCCGAACCGGCTCAACCCACCTTTGAGGTAGGTAGAGCTAGCTTTGAGCTGGGTTTTATAAGAAATACGAATAAAAACAGGAAACCAAGCGGTTTCCTGTTTTTGTGTAAGGTTTTCTTTGTGGGTTATTTTATGGAAATGCTGTAGGGCATTATCATTTGTACGCTGTTTTTTCAGTTTTGGGTTGGTCAGTAGTTGGTAGAATTGGTAGCTGTCGTTGTCCATTTCTTTTTGATGTACCGCGCCGCAATGTTTTCTTCCTCTATACTGCTGAAAAGCATGTGCAGTTTGTCTATTTTAGCAGGATAGTTTTTCGGTTTGGTAGTCGGTGAGTTTGGCTCTGCTGGCAGCGTATTTTTATGGCATCGTCCAAGGTGCCTATTTCATCTACCAAGCCTATTTCTTTAGCCTTTTTACCAGACCACACACGCCCTTCGCCTATGGCGTTGATTTCCTCTGCGGATTTCTTTCTGTTTTTCGGAAACGAAATAGACAAAGCGCTTGTAGGTCTGCTCTACGCTCTTCTGCATAATGTCTATAGTCCCTGCCGATACGCCCGCCATGGGAGACATCATATTGGAATTGGCATTGGTGGTTACGATTTCCGTGTGGATGCCGTTTTTATTTGCCAAAGGTTTGAAATCAGGGAAGACGCTGAATACACCAATAGACCCTGTGATGGTGTTGTTTTTGGGCAAAAATCTTCTCGCCTGCCATAGCGATGTAGTATCCGCCGGAGGCGCATAGTCGCCAAAGGAGATAATCAGCGGTTTTTCTGGCGGAGCTGCTGGAGTTCGAAGAGGATTTCATCCGAAGCGTTGGCGCTTCCACCAGGAGTTGATGCGGAGCACTACGGCTTTGATGTTGTCATCCTCGGTCAGCTCTTTAATGTAGCTGATGTATCTCTCGGAATGGATGTCGTTCAGGCTGTTGCCGTTGTAGATAGTTCCCGATGCATAGAGCACGGCTATCTTGTCATTACTTGGCTCTACATTGTGCTGTGCGTGGATGTACTGCGCGATGGACACTTTGTTGAAATCCTCTGAAGCTGGGACATTCAGCTTTTTCTTTGATGATGTTTTTCGTATTCGGATTTTTTTGGACAAGGCGGTCTACCAATTTATGTTTTAAGGCTGAGTTCGGAATCACCGAGTAGAGGCTGTCTACAATGGTTTTAAACTCCTCTGCGCCGAGCTTTCTGGACTGCATCATCTTCGCTGAAGTATCGCTCCACACATCGTTGATAAGCGTGGAAATCTGCTCTTTGTTCTCAGCAGAGGTCGTTTCTTAGGAAAGGCTCTACAGCAGCCTTGAATTTCCCATGGCGGATGACATTGATGTTTATCCCGTATTTCTCCGCAAAATCTTTTAGGAAAACCACCTCAGAGGCGATGCCTTTCAGCTCAATGTTTCCTGCTGGGTTCAGGAAGTATTGGTCTGCCACCGAACCAAGATAGTAAGCCCTTGGGAAACAATGTTTCCGTAGGCATGAACAATTTACCGCTTTTCTTGAAGTCTTCTATGCTTTTTCTGATATCGTCTATCTGTGTATTTCCCGCCTCTATATCATCAGTCTCTATGCTGATGCCCTTTATTCTGTCATCATTCTGTGCGGCTTTTATGGCTTGGACTATGTCATGGTATCTCAGTTCCTCATTGTTTTTTAAGACTGAAAATAGAGATTTCGGACTCAGTATCATAATCGATGATTTTATGCTTAAAACTGATGGTAACACAGAGTTTTCTTTGATTTTAGTATCTTTGCCCGTGCTGGCAGCACTCATACAATGATAAAAATAAAGAACCCGAAAAAGATAAAAAAATGATAATGAAATAAGCGACGATATTCATGCCAATACTGCTTTTTTAAAAAGTTTTTCATAGATAAAAGATTTAATAATTTGATATAATGTACACACGAAGCCATCCTGCTGCTGGGGAGCAACATAGGAAATACGGAAGAAAATTTACTAACAGCCATAGCTCAGCTCGAAAAACGAGGAGGCAAGATAATAAAGCAAAAATACAAAAGACCCTGCCCGTAGAGTTTGACAGCAGCAGTGTTTTTCATAATATAGCGCTGGTTTATGAGACTTCTCTGTCTCCTGTCAGGCTGCTGGAGGGCATCAAAGAGATAGAAAAGGAGATGGGCAGGGAGGAAGATTCGGCGGCTTTGGGCGGCTATCAGGACAAGGATTATAGACATGAATATCGTCTCGTATGATGGAATTACTTTTTTTATTCCAAAAGGCTGGAGCTTCCGCATTATAAACACCTCCATTGCAGGGAGTTTTTCAAAGGAGCTTTTGGAGGATTTACAGCAGTAAAAATCGGAGAGGATAATATTTTATAAAAGAAGTTGTTTTTTTATACACTCTCTTTTATATTTTTTTGTAGCTTTAAAAATCATTATGCAGTCAGAAGCAGAAATCAAGGGAGTATTGCTCAAGACATTACAGAATTTCTGGGGGTATAAGCTCATTTAGAGCGCCTCAGGAAGAGATTATTCTGTCTGTCATCAGAGGGAAAGATACATTGGCGCTTCTTCCTACGGGAGGCGGTAAGTCCCTGTGCTACCAGCTTCCTGCATTGGTTTTGGAGGGTGTTTGTCTGGTGGTTTCTCCTCTTTTGGCTTTGATAAAAGATCAGGTAACTCAGCTGAAATCCATCGGAGTGGAAGCGGAATACCTCAGTTCCGAATTAGATGAAAACGAGCAGGAGGAAATCTATGCCCGAGCCGCAGAAGGCATTACAAAACTGCTGTATGTCTCTCCTGAAAGGCTCTCTAATTCATTGTTTCTGCAAAAGATTACGAATATTCATATTTTCTTTTATAGCGGTAGATGAGGCGCACTGTATCTCCGAATGGGGGCAGGATTTCCGGCCGAGCTACCAGCGGATAGGCGAGTTTAGAAAATTGTTCGGTGATGTGCCGTGTTTAGCCCTTACGGCTACAGCAACTCGAAAGTAATTGCCGATATAGAAACAAAACTGGCACTGAAATCTCCGCAGATTTTTCAGAAAAAGTTATAAAAGGGATAATCTGAGGATATTCCATGAAGAAATTTCAGATAAATACCAACGGATTTTGGATTTTTATGAAAAATAATTCGGCTTCGGGGATTATTTATGTAAGAACGCGGAAAGAAGCGGAAGAACTTACCACATTTTCTAAAACAGAAAGGAATAGAAAATGTAGATTTCTATCACGCTGGGCTTTCCTTGAAAAGACAAAAACCAAAACCAGAAAAAAATGGCAGCAGAGCAGCAGCCACACGCTGGTTTCCACTAATGCTTTCGGGATGGGGATAGACAAGGAAAATGTTCGTTTTGTCATTCATTTTTCGCCGTCTGTTTCTCTGGAAAATTATTATCAAGAAATCAGGGCGGGCAGGAAGAGACGGACACGAAAGCTATGCTCTTCTGCTTTTGGAATGAGCAGGAATTTAGCGATATAGACGATGTTTTTCCGAAACCAAATACCAAACAAAACCGAATTTCTGTCCATTCTCTCTTTTCTTTATTCAATTTTCAGATTGCGGAAGGAGAGGCTTCGGAGAAGATATTTAAACTAAACATTCAGAAAATAAAAGACTTTTACAAAAACATCTTTTGCCAAGATAAAGAATGTGCTGAATTTCATGCACAATCAGGAACTCGTATTTTGGAATAATTACAAAGATTTATCTACTCTGGAACTGAAAATTTCTGCCGAAGATTTGGAGTTTTACCTCAAAAGAGGCTTATTTTGTTGAGTTTTTATTGAGAAATATATCAGGAATCGCTACGCATAAAGTTGCTTTCAGCGAGGAAATGCTCAGCCGAAAACTGGGCATAAGCGTGCAGGAAATCCAAGACAGAATACAATATCTGGAAGAAAAAAAGAGCTGGTAGAATATGTGGATGGCAGTGCAGACAGCATAAAATTCCTTAAACCTAGAAACACCCGCGAGTTTCAGGGAAAATATTGGAACGAATTTCAGCAAATCCAGCGCAATAAACTTCAAAAATGGGAAGAAATGAAGTATTTCATCCGTGAGACAGATTACTGCAAGATGAAGATGATTTTTAACCTACTTCGAGAAAAAAAATGCACGAAACTGCCATAAATACTATATTTGCCAGCCGTTGAACAGCATGCAGAATTTATCTGCCCAAATCCTGAATGTATTGAATGAAAAACCCATGACTTTCGATGAGGTGCGGGCAAAACTAAACCTCTCCGGAAAGGAAGAGATTTTCGAGACTTTGGTTTCACTTCTGAATGAACATAAAATAAAAATGTTGGATTACAAAACATACACTACTAATGAATAATAGATTACGAATCGTTTGGTACGCCGGAGTTTGCAAAGGCATCTCTGGAAGCCGTATATCACTCTCGGCATGAAGTAGCTGCCGTAGTAACCGTGGCAGATAAAAAGCCAGCGGGCGAGGACAGAAAATAACCCAGTCGCCGGTAAAAATCTTCGCGGAAGAACATCACCTGCCGGTTTTTCAACCGGAGAAACTGCGCGATGAAACATTTTTACAAGAAATTGAAAAACATCGGTGCGGATATTTTTCGTTGTCGTTGCCTTTCGGATGATGCCGAAGGTTTTGTTTTCAATGCCGAAACTCGGAACCTTTAACCTTCACGCCTCGCTTCTTCCCGATTATAGAGGTGCGGCACCCATCAACTATGCAGTGATAAACGGCGAAACCCAAACGGGCGTAACCACTTTCTTCATCAATGAAAAATAGACGAAGGCAATATACTTCTTCAAAAGAAATACAGAAATCCTGCCCGAAGATAATGCCGGCACACTGCATGACAGGCTCATGAGCATAGGGGCAAAGTTAGTCGTAGAAACTTTTGGATAAAAATAGCCGATGGACAAATAAAAGAAACTCCGCAGCCTTTCGTAAAAGAGCCAAAGACAGCATACAAAATCTTCAAGGAAGATACGCGGATTGACTGGAATAGAAATGCAAAGGAAATTCATGACTTTATCAGAGGGATGTCTCCTATCCTGCCGCATTTACTTCCCTTAGAATAAACGGCGAAGAAAAGGTTTTGAAAAATCTTTAAAGGAACATACCAGACCGAAGAAACGCCGGAGAAAACTGCCGGAGAAATAGAAATTTCTAAAAACTCTTTCCGGATTTTTCTGCTAAAAACAGAGTCTATCTTCCCGAAGAACTCCAGCTGGAAGGCAAAAACGAATGAATCTGAAAGACTTTCTCAACGGGTTTCATTCCTTTGAGGGAATAGAAATAGAAAACAGCAGAGCTTAGATAGAGTTCTGCTGTTTTTAGTTTAATCAGTGTCTTTTGTTAAAAATCATCATTTTGTAAAGACTTCAGTCTGCGTTTTTAGTCTTCATATTGTTCCAATACGCAAAGAAAATCCTTCCGTTTCGTCTTCGGCGTCTTCCAGTGTGGTGAGCAGGTCTTCGAAATGCTCCAGCTGCTCTACATTCATATTCACAAAATTCTATGCGCAGCGGCATTTCCAAATCACCCGTGATGGTGTCATACAGCGCATCCAGGTTATTCCCGGAAATGCTCCGGAAGGCTCAGTTTCTCCCTGAGCTGGGCAAAGAAATCTTCCTCGTCACCGATTTCCGAAAATGTCTATGTATATTGTCTTCATATCGTATTATTTTTCTCAAAAGTTTTATAATGGTCTTTGGTAAGCCACACCTCGCCGTTTTTGGTAAAGACTATGCGGTCAGTATTTCTTCGTCCGCACTTGTAGTTTACATCTGCTTCGTAGTATTTATTGCCCTCAGGCAGTTTTCTTTCCTGTTCCCAAAATGGTCTCCGCCGATGGCCTTTCGGGAAGAACCTCGCAGAGATTTTCCTTTCCTGCACCCAGCCTTTTTGTTTCGCTTCAGATTTTGTGATATAGTAGCCCAGGCAGCTTGTGGTGCTTTTTTATGTAGCTTATCACCACGCTTTCTTCGGTTAGTTCCTCTATGACTTCTATTTCTTCTACCTCTTCCGTGATGGTTTCCTCCTGCAGTGGTGCTGCCTGAGACATTATTTGGTTTCCCTTTTTCTTTTGGTAGTGAGGGAGTCTTTTTCTTTACGAGGGCGGCAGCTGCGTTTCGGCATCTCTCTCTCTTGGTAGTTTTCATATCAGAGAGGAAGCTGCGCAGCCCGAAAGCGAGGATAATTCCGAAAAATATCGTTAGATAAATCTGTTTTTAGTCATTTTTCAATGGGTATAATGGTGCAAAAAGTATTAAATTTGATTGAAATGATTAAAGAATTTTTACTAAAAATAAATTTTTGCTGAAACTCCACTTGCATTTTCATTACAAAAAAGTGATTTTTAACATAAAACGCAGTTGCATTTCATTACAAAAATGAGGATTTTTAAACAAAAATGCAGTTGCATTTTTAGAAACAAAATCAATAGGGTAAATGAAATACGGTATGAATTGATAATGAAAAGAGTGTTTTTATAAAAACTCTGCAATGAATTAATTCAAAAACTGAATTTTTTGTAAAAATTTCACTCGGGAAGTCAATAGGAAAATAAAGAAATTGTATCAAAACCCGCTTTTATATCTATTCTAAACCAGCACCGGCAGGCATTTCCACCCAGAAACTTTCACTTTTTGATAAATGTCAAAGGATATTTGTCAGAATTCATGGAAATTTGCCCCATCAAATAAACAAACAAAAATATATGACAAGTAGAATAAGTTGTATTATGCATTATTATGTCTTCTTTCGGTTTTGGGCAGTCTTCTTCTGACCAACTGAAAGAACTCATTAATAGTGCATTAGAGAGAGATGGACAGTACCAGCAGCAGAATCTGAACTGCAATATGTGGATATCGACCAAAAAGAGATTAACCGATACTTTCCTTCCGAAAGTGGAGCTGACAGGAAGAGTGGGTTATATGGACACGCGAATAAAATTACACTTCCTTGAGTTTGGTATTCCATGGGTTCCACCTCTGTTTCCAGGATGATGGTTCCTTCAGAATAACACTTTAGGAATTTCTGGCTTTTCTGGTGCATCTAAGTTACAGGCTTCTGTAGTGCTTTATTCAGGAGGAAAAGTAGGGCATCTGAAAAGCCTAAACGAGACTTTCCCAGCAGGAACTTTTATCCAGCAGTAAGAATGAAGTACTACTTTCTATTGCCAAAATCTATGACCAGTTTGCATTGGTTCATCAGTCTAAAAAGTTTTAGATGAAAGTAGACTGGAAAATCAATAGAAAAACAGCAGAAAAGGCGCTAGGATACGGGCTGATAACGCCGTATGATTTTAAGAAAAATAGAATTGGCACAGGTCACGCTGGATACTAAAATGGTAGAATACGAAGGAAAGCGCGACTTGCTTATCACTCAGCTGCATATTCTGACAGGGATGGACAAGGAGCATCGCGAGATAGAGCCAGATTTTCAGGTTTTAAACTATGTAGTGGAGGACAAATCCATAGAAAACAGACCTGAAATAAAAGCCCTAAAACCACGGAATAGCCAGGGCAGAATACAAAAATAAAAGCTGAGAAAACTTGGTGGATTCCAAAGGTACAGCTTTCTACTTCGTTGTCCTACTTTGGGCTTTTTATGGCGACCATATTCAGACTTCTAACGATGTGGTTCCTTATTTGGTAAAAAGCTGGATATTCATACCAAAGCCGCTTAGTCTTTTTCCCGATGTTTAATGCTGGAATAGGCTTTTAAATGGAGCCTTTTCGATGGGAATACAGGAAAAACGAGAAGCTGAAAAGAGCAAGATAGACAAAATGGTTTTGGAGAACAAAAAGCAGATGCACGAGAAAATTGCAGCTGAATCTTGCGAATAATCAGACCAATTATGACATTGCTTTGGCGCAAATAGAATTAAAGGACAAAAGCTCGTAAAATCGCCAAAAATGCATTGAACCAAGTAGAAAAAGATTCCGCTACGGCGTGAGAAAAATCTATGGATCTGATAGATGCAGAAAAACGATTTGGAAAAAGGGGCTGAATTAGAATACAAAACAGCTGTAGTTTAACCAAAGAAGAGCAGCGATAGAGCTGATGAAATCTACACAAAAATTTAGATGTAGAAAAATTTTAATAACAAACAAACTGAATAATTTTAACAACCATAAAATCAACAAAGAAATGAAACTAAACGATATAAAAATTAAGAATAATGCTGTAAAATCTGTCTCTTTTATTGACTGCATTTGCATTGGTTTCTTGTAACAGCGAAAAGCAGGAAAACGCAGGAAGGAAAAAGTAAAAAGAAGTGATTTCTTTCGTTCCGAAAATTACAGGGAGAATTTTGGAGATCTATGTAGAAGAAGGGCAGACAGTAAAAGCAGGAGACACCTCGCGAAGATAGATGCGCCGGAGATTTCGGCTAAAATAGCTCAGGCTCAGGGGGCGACTAATGCAGCGACTGCACAAGCTGAGATGGCAAGAAATGGCGCTACGGCAAACCAATTAAGCCAGCTAAGAGCCAAAGAAAGAGGACTTCGTGAGCAGTATGAATACGCTACAAAAATCATACAACAGAGCTACTAATATGTTCAAAGACAGTCTGATGTCGCCACAGGCATAGCGATGAAGTTATCGCTAAATACCAAGGTGCAAAAGCGCAATATGACGCAGTAATCGCGGAGCTGAGAGATGTGGAAAAACGGAACTCGTTACGAAAGAATTGGTATGGCGGCTGGACAGGCTGAGCAGGCAGCAGGAGCACTGCAAGAGGCAAAAAGTAGCTTATTCTGAACGATATGTGATTGCTACCAGCGATATGGAAATAGAATCTATTACGCTTCATAAAGGTGAGTTGGCGACTGCTGGATTTGCGCTGTTCAATGGATATCTGCCAGAGAGCACTTATTTCAGATTTACTGTTCCAGAAGGGCAGATTGCAAAATACCAAAAGGGCAGACTGTAAATATGGAAGTAGTGTATAACAAAGCTGCTGTTTCAGGGAAGATAATGACGATAAAACAACTGACCAAATATGCCGATGTGACCACTGCTTTCCCCAGATTATAAAATGCAGGAAGCTGTTTATGAAATAAAAAGTAAAACCACAGGATATTCAACAAACAAAAATATCTTGGTAAACTCTAATGTAATCCTAAAATAATGAAAAGTTTATTCACTTACTAAAGCGTGAGTTCAAAATATTCTTGGCTAATGATACTCATGCGAAGTGTATTTATCCTCGGCCCTATAGTTTATGGACTGCTCATTGGGTTTACCCTACAAAGAAGGAAAAAGTGGACAATCTCCCAGTGATAGTCATAGACCAAGACCACACACCCACATCCTCCACAGTGGTGGATATGCTGGGAGACAATAAAACGATAAAAGTCCTCCACTATGCCCAAGAGCCGCTAAGACTGGAAGACGAAGTCATCAAAACAAAAAGCTGCCGCAGTGGTGAAAATCCTGAAAACTTTGAGAAAGATATATTGCTGAGAAAATATCCTGAAATAAATGTTTATGTCAATACAGGAAACATTCTCACTGCGAATTTCTCCTCCAAAGCGATTCAGGTAACGCTCGGGACATTGTCCGCAGGAATGGAAATGAAAACTCTCCAAAAAGAGGTGCCAATGCAGAACAGGCAAAGATGCAGTACGAACCCTTCAAGGCGAACTACATCACGATGTTTAATACCACTTCCAACTATCTTATTTTTCATGTGGCCTGCCATGATGGGCGTGGTTTTTCAGCAGGTGGTACTGCTTGCTATGGCGGTGAGTTTCGCTTCGGATTTCCGTAGAAAAATCTTTCTTGGAGAATTATAAAAGGCAGTCCTGCTATTCTGATGCTCATCATGAAATGTCTTCCTATCTGGATAATTTCCGTGGTGAATGTGCTGATACTTTCGGCGATGGGCTGGTATTTTAAAAATACCTGTTTTAGAAAAATATATTTGGATTTGCGATTCTTGCTACGGTTTTTCATCTTGACCCTGCACATTTTTGGGTGCGCTTTTCAGTGTTCTTTTTGCCCAATGCCTTGAAGGCAACGCAGTTTCTGATGATTATCGCTTCGCCGGCGTTCATCATCGGTGGATTTACTTGGCCAAGCAGTGCGATGCCCACAGCGATACAATATTTGGCGAATATCATTCCGCTGACGCCATTTTTGGAAGCTTTTAAGATTATCCTTATCCAAAAGTGGGAAGTTTTGAGCTGACTTTATCCATATCTTCAGCATTTGCTGATTTTGATGGCGGTTTATTTTTGTGCTGTGTGTTTTGGCTTTAAAATTAAAAAGTAAGAAAGCTTTCACCAGTAGAAAAGAAGAGGAAGAAGAAAATTTTTAAACCTATAAACAAAATGAAGAGGGTAAAGTGGTTGTTATATGTTTAGTTTGTTTGTTTGAATGCCTTGGCTGAAAAAGTCAAGGCATTTTTAGTAAATTGCACCAAAATTTCAGCAATGATATTAGATTATCTCAGCCAGCATGTGACGATTAACGAGACGATTAAGGCTTTTTGAAAAAGAGTGTATCAGAGAATTTTTACGAAGAAGGCAGTGAAACAAGCGGCTGCGGGCAGTTTAACTGAAAAGATATATTTCGTGGAGGAAGGTCTTACGCGGACTTTTTACTATGAAAAAGGCAAAAGATATCACGAGTAATTTCTCACCGAGGGCAAAAATCATGGCGCAGATAGACACCATCTACAATGGCGAACCCTCGCGCTACGGCATACAGGCGATAGAGAAAAAGCGTCATCGTTTCCTGCGAATACCACAAGCTGGAAGCTACACTGAATGTCTCTAAGGAGTATTCCGAGTTCAGCAGATTCTGTTTTTGGGAAAACTAATGACACAGATGCTGGAGCGGATAGCCTCCCCTGCAATACATGACCGCAAAAGAGAAATACAACCACCTGATGGAGAAAAATCCCAGCATCATACTAAGGGCGCCGCTCGGCATGGTGGCTTCTTTACCTTGGGATTACGCAGGAAACACTGAGCAGAATAAGAAGTAACGGCTGAAAATTTTTCTAAAAATCCCAAAAATACTAAATTTGAAGACTTTTTAGATACAAAATAAGATATGAAGACAAAAATCATAAGCGTTTTATTAGCTGGAGTTCTATTGGTTTCGTGTAATAAAGACCGTTAATCAACCGATACGCTGAGCGAATACAATCTCAGCATGGAAACAAAAGGATACCATTTCGGACAAAAATAAACTTCCCGAAAGAGGTGATGGACAATGTAGAGTCGTGTAGTATCAGCTTCGGAGACAAAGAAACCTCCGATTTGGTCATAGACCCTCAGTTTTTAGCTTAGGAGATAACGCCGTGACCATATATCTGAAATCCAAATCAGGAGAATACCTCTCGGTAGATGCTCGTAATCAATGTATTTGCTAAAAATCCCGCGAAAGAGCTTTCGTATGAACTGATACAGGAATACCCGCACAACGATGAGAACTTCGTGCAGGGCTTCCAGCTGGAGGGAAATATGATTTATGGAAGTAACGGGCAATACGGGAAGTCCGCCGTGCTGAAGTATCCATTGGGCGCTGTGGAAGCCGTTGCAAAAACAGATTTGGACGAAGAATACTTCGGCGAAGGGAGCACCATAGTGGGAGATAAGCTCATCAGCTTACTTGGCAGAACAAAAAGGGTTTATCTATGACAACACTCTGAAACCCACCGGCGAGTTTCAATATCCCTAATAAAATAGGCGAGGGCTGGGGGCTTACCTACGATGGGAAAAACCTTATCCTTTCAGATGGAACTAAAAACATCTATTTCTGTCGCTATCCAACCCGAAAGAGATTGTAAAAACTATTTCTGTGGCAAGTAACACAGAGGTTTTTGATAAACCAAACGAACTGAATATCACGATGGATTTATCTACGCAAACATCTGGCAGCGACCATATATCCTAAAAATAAACCCAGAAAATGGAGAAGTAGTCGGCAAAAATAGATTTGACAGAGATTAATAAAAACACTCTACCGATGCTGATGATGTGCTGAACGGAATAGCGTTTAAAGGGTGATAATATGCTGATTACAGGGAAAAACTGGGATAAGATTTACGAGATAAAAAGTAAAATAGCAAAAGTGTTTTAGGTTTATTATAAAATTCATTTTTAAGAAAGAAAATATGCATATAGCAGTTACAGGAAATATAGGTGCAGGAAAAACTACACTTACCACGATGCTTGCCAAGCATTACGGCTGGGAAACCCAGTTCGAAGATGTGGATCATAATCCTTATTTAGATGATTTCTATCAAGATATGTCCAAATGGTCTTTCGCCTTGCAGATGTATTTTTTGGGAAGCAGGTTTTAGACAGGTCAAAGAAATTAGAGAGAGCGGGAAAAATATCATTCAGGATAGAACGATTTATGAAGATGCCTACATTTTTGCGGAGAATCTTAATGAGATGAATCTTCTTTCCGACAGGGATTATAAGTAACTATACTGCGTTGTTTAATTTGATGAAATCCTTTTGTTTCCGCACCAGATTTGCTGATTTATCTAAAAGCCGATATTTCTACGCTTACCAAACAGATTGCAAAACGAGGAAGAGAATACGAAGCGGGAATAAGCATAGATTATCTGATGAGGCTCAATAAAAATATGAAGCGTGGATTGACAGCTACAAAGAAGGAAAAACTCCTGATTATCGATGTGAATGATTTGGATTTCGTGGAAAGAGAAGAGGATTTCGGGTATATTTTGGATAGAATAGATGCCGAGCTGAATGGGCTTTTAACAAAAACTCTCAATCTGAGAGTTTTTGTTTTTAAATGATTTTTGCTTCTTTTTAAAATCAATTCAATATTTCTAAAGTATTGGGGAGAACCTCAGAGAGGATTTTGTCTTTTGGATTTCCATCTCTACTTTCGTGATGCCTTCTTTCGGTTTGTGGGATAAGTTCTTTGCTGTCAGTGCTTTTCATCAGATACCAAAAAGTAGTTTTTAGAATCTGAGCATTGTTGCCTCTTTCTTTGTAAGTGTGATAAGTAGACCCGATGAAGTTCTGTAGTTTTAGGTTTTCTATTCCTGTTTCTTCTTCTACCTCCCTTACAGCCGCGTGTTCAAGGGACCTCGTTAGGTTCTAATTTTCCTTTGGTAAATCCCATTTGCCCAGCCTGTGGATGAAGAGAATCTTGTTTTTCATCTGTTTTTACGATACCGCCTGCTGTCTTCTATATTGGTGAAAGAATCAGCAAGTCGTCCCAGATTTTTATCAGGGTCTTCGCCATAGAGATTTACGGACTTACACGAGGAGTTTTCAAAAGATCCAGAGCCATTTCTATGGATGTAAAATCATCATAAGGGATATCATCATCATTGGGAAGATTATTGATGGATAATCTTTTTCATTGATAAAAACTTTATACATTTGCCAAAAACTTTTAAGTTAATATTGCAAAAAAATATAAAAATGAAATTAGAAGGAAGAAAAGTGCTGGTAAATAAATCTACAAAGATTTATTTGAAATGCTGAAAAACCTGAAGACTATAAACACCTAATGCCAGAGAGTCTGGTTTCTTTTTGAGACGACAGAAAAATGGCTTTAAGTTCGGTCTAAAAGGTATGCCTGAAATCGCACTGAAAAATTTCAGAAATGGTAGAGGACAAGAAGGTGGTGCTTACATCAGAAACCCTTCCTTGGATTTCCGCTCTAACAGGGCAGATGGATGCTGTTTCTGAAAATAAATCTGAAGTACAAATATTATTCGAAGGGCAGTTCAATCCATTTATTAAAATGATGGTAGAGAAGCCGTTACAAAGTTTTTTATCGATAACCTTACTGATAAAAATCGAAGGATTATAATGGATGAATTCTCAGGAAGGAAGTAAATATATAGCTCAGCATTTACCTGTTTTTCTAAACATGGTGAATAGAAAACCTCATCGTCGGCGGTGGGGAATTGGCGTTTGAGCAGGTGCTTTATATTCTTGAAAATGCTCCAGATTCGGAGATTTTGGTGGTGGCAGAGCAGATAGATGACAGGATAGAGGAGCTCAGAGAGGGTCTGTGTTAATCTGTTCATCGCTCAAAAACTTTTGAAAAATCGGATTTAGAAAAATCAGAATTGGTTTTCATAACCCTGAAAGATACTTTACAAACCAAACAAATCATAAAAAGAAGCTAAAGATAGAGGAATCCTTATAAATACACCTCTTGTCCAGAGTTTAATGATTTTTATATTCAGGTAGATGATGTTCAGACTACTGATATTCAGAACTATACGGAAGTCATTGGAAAAAGATTGCATTTACAAGTATCGCTGCTTTCTTCATTCTGATATTGGGAATATTTTAAATCTATTTATTTCTTATGATGAGTTTTTCAACAGGGATAAAAATGGCTGGTAGGAGAGATAGATGAGCTGTTTTCACTGGATGATACTCATAGGTTTCGTGGCACAGCTTATAGATGGGCTACTGGGGATGGGCTATGGGCTTACTTCTACTAGCGGCGCTGCTGAGCGTGGGAATTCCACTTCCTGCCATTAGTGGTAGTATCCATACGGCAGAGATGTTTTCTAGTGGGGCATCGGGGCTGAGCCATTATAAATTCGGGAATGTGAATAAAAACTCCTCAAATTCCTAATTATCCCAGGAGTGATAGGTGCGGTTTCGGGGGCAGTTTTATTGTCTATGTTTAGTATGGAATACACCCATATCATCAGACCTATACTTGCGATTTATACCTTTTTGCTGGGGGTAAGGATTTTGATAAGAGTTTTTGGAAAGAAAAAAGAACCCAAAAAGTTGAAAAATGTAGGTTTGTTGGCGTTTTTTGGTGGTTTTGGACTCTTTCGGAGGTGGAGGCTGGGGCCTTTGGTGACGACTACACTGATTTCAAAAGGAAAAACACCGAGATTTGTGATCGGAACAGTCAGTTTATCAGAGTTTTTCATTACATTTGCTAGTGCTCTTACATTTTTTGCTTTTTTAGGACTGAGTCACTGGCAGGTTATTTTGGGGCTGGTTCTTGGAGGAATGCTGGCGGCACCTTTGGCAGCAAGGCTGGCAGGAAAAACTTCCTACGAAAGCTTAATGTTTATAGGCGTGGGAGTGCTGGTCATTCTTTGGTCACTTAATATATTAGTTAAATCATTTATATAAAAATTATAATTCATGAAAAGAAGCTTTATTTTATTAGCAGCGCATTTATTTGTGTGTTCATATGCACAGCAGATACAAGACACGATAAAAAGGTAAAAATCCCATATATAGGTCAAAATGGAGTGCATACTCTTTGGGGTGGAGCCTAGATGAGTTGAAAGAGAATATTTATTTGTATACATTTAGTATGTTAGTGAGTGTCAGTGATTTCTTCCGAAGAAGAGATGAAAAGAAGGGCAGAAGAAATATGAGGATAAGTCTTGGTGGGGTAAATTTTTAGAGAATGCGACGAGAGGAATAATTATAAATTCGCGATAAAATCCAATAGTAGCAGAAACAAAGATTAATATTTCTGATAAAAAGAGGCGTCATGAGATACTGAGATGTTTCATAATATAGACAATGTTCCTGAGGGTAAAAATGTTTATTTCATCGGGGAAGCTCAGGGATGGTAGATTTAGGAGGATCATCATTCCGAGCAGGGAGTATGATGAGACCACCAAAAAGTATATCAATAAAGCTCTTCACCTATACTCCTAAAAATTCTAATGTTGTTCTTAATTTCCTAACGGTAGCGTATAAAGGAGATGGAATATTAGGGCTTAAAAACCTTTAGACCTTTGTAGAGCGTAGAAAAGCGAGTATATGATACTACTAAAGGTTTCATACCAAGACCGAAAAATTGTAGAAATAGACCTTCGAGGATTATATAGATTTTAAAGAATATTCTTATGTGAAGACTCTTATAATATAAACAAAAGTCGGTAGTAGCATGGTTCGTTAATAAAAAGGTGAATATCTTTTATCTTTTTCTACATGGAAAAACTAAAGAAAAACCAGGCTGAGAAAAATATGATTTCGATAACAAAAGAGATAAAGGTAAAACCAAGTAATTTATAATGAGAGACTACAAGGCATATGGTTTCCTATCTGTGTTTGGATATGATAAAACAAGATAAGGATAAAAACAATACGCTAAAGAGGGTTTGATATCGTAATTACAGATTTACAGGGTAAGGAGATCAGTAGAAAGACTATAAAATGGGGAACAGCGAGGCTTATAAAAGATATTCTTACTCCTATGAAGGTTTTCTATAATGATGGAAAAACTGAAGATAATGAATAACCATATCCAAACTTTCTTTAAGAGATATTATGAGTTTTTGAGTATGATATGAATACCGAGAGATAAAGAGCCATGGTTTACAGGATAAAGGTGAATTAACACAGGATAAAAGCTCACTCATTTGTTAAAAACTATTTATACGAGACATCTTGCGGATTATAAAATGTGGGAAGAATAAAGTTTTTATAAAAAGCAGAGCAAGAATCTTCAGATTCTAAAGCTGTGAATTCGCCTAAAATAGATGTAGGGTTCAAATATGTGCTGGTGGTTGATGAAAAATTATAAACCATTAGGATATAGTATTTTTAGAGATGCTTTTACCACAAATAAACGGAAAGGAAAAATATGCGTATCAGTTGGTTTTTAGATAAAGAAAATGAACTAGTAGTTTTTGGCTAACCAAGGTTCTTCATATTATTTGATAAAGTAGATGAATCAGGAAAAGTATCTACACAGAGAATAAAAACTTCTTTTGAAACCACCTCAGAAAATAAGGTGTATTTTGGGTATTCTGATTTAAATCCAGCCCTTGTAGATGTGATGTAGAAAATATATATTATAAATCAATATTATAGCTTGACTAGGTTATCAAGAAAGGATTTTGAAGGAAGTGGGAATCAGTGCTAATAGGATTTTTAAGTTATGAGAGTACCTCTTGTGCTAAAAATTCTTCTTTTTGGGGAGTATGATTATCGAGAATTCCTCAGATTGACCTGCCATAGCAGCTTTTATAAAGGTTGTTTCAAGTTTTCTGCTCTAGAATCAGAGTTTGATCCAATGAATCTCTGAAAAATATTGGGAATATTTAGCAAAATTAGAACTCCAGAGCAGTTTAGATTAGATTTACCAGCTAAAGAAAGATATTGAAAACGGATTGTCGATTCTAATATTCCACAGGATATGGCGGGAGTTCTGGGGCTTTGTGTAGCGGCTATTTTGACCGATATTCTGTAGTTCAGCATAAAACCTGAAGAAAGTGGGACAGAGTGGAAGGAACTGAGTTTTTGGAGAGCTGGAAAGTTTCTTCATGGCAAAAAGTTCTGATAACCCGTTAATCTGCATGAACCTGCCTATTTTTGATAGAAAATAGAAAACTGGGTAGAGTGGAAATTCAGAAGAAAAACGAAGGAAGGTGCGATTTTCCTTATTGATTCTGGCGTAGTGGGAGAAACAGGGCCTATGGTTCCAGATTTTCTTTGAAAAATTAAAAACGAAGTTTAGAAAAACCCTGAAAGAGGGAGTTTATCCAAGTATAATAACGCCTGCATTCAGTCCTTTTTGAACAAGGAAATGACACCGTTTTTAAGAACATGAAAGCTCTTTCTAAATGGGCGTATGAGCATTTCCGACCGATGATTCCAGATAGCGTTTTTCAACGCATGGAAAAAGGGTCTGGATACCAATAGCACTATCTCCAAACTCTGTATGGTAGTGGTGGCGAGGCTATATTTGAGAGCTACTAAGGATTACGAAAAAGCTGATGCTGAAAAGGTTTTTCATAAAAGAGGTGATTTACAGATTTTAAACAAATTCGAATGAAAAACCTTTTCTTCATAGGGCGATGCAGTTTGTCAGTCTGCTTTTTGGGAGTGAGGATTTTTAGGCTGTTTTTCTTACTTTTTCGCTCTATGTTTTTACTATAATTAAAACAGTTGATTTTTACAGATGTTAAAGAAATTCATGAATTATCCTTTGTTCCCTGATGAGCATCGCAGCTGGCGGCTGATAAACCAGTTTTATGATGAGGAAAAGGATAAAATCATCAAGCCCTTTCAGTGCTAGGTTACAGGCTTTTTGAGAAAAATATTTCCTTTATTTTTATCTTATTTTGAATGTTTTATCGCTGGGAATTTCTCTGTATCTCTCTTGGCGAATATTTTTGTATTTTATTGTTTATCAGTTTTTATTTGGTTTTACAGCCATAAGCTGAGCAAAAATTTTACTGGTGAATAATTTCACCTATGTGCTGCCTCGTTTATCCGTTTTTGGGATATTGGTTTATTATCAGTACTTTACGACAGGGATTTTTCTTTGTCGACGTTTTTGTTCTTGTTTTTGCTGAGTATGGATATTATAAAGGATTTGCTCAGTCAGGGAAGCGGATGAGGCTCTTGGATACCAGACTTTTCCGATAGTTTATGGCATTGAGAAAACATCTAAAGCTTGTGCAGATGCTGCTTTTTATCGGCAGGTTTTTCTTGCTTTGTTTATATTGACAAATCAGGATTTGGGTCTGCATTCGTATTATTTTTGAGCTACGATTGTTTTCCTTATTCTTATTTTTATTTTTATTAAAAATAAAGAGCAAGAAAAAAACTATTTTGTAGTCTCTATTTTACTGAAAGTCTGGATTTTTGTAGGAGTTATTTCTATGCTGGTAAGCGAGATTTTTGTCTAAAACATTTTTGAGTTTTCGTAGATTTTTATCAAATCTTTTAGCGCTCCTTTTTGTTCCTACTTTTATAGAGTTTTTCGGCCTTTCCTGTGAGTCTGGCGTTGCCTTTTGTAGGTGTCGTATTGGTTCTCCATTATTAGATTTCATCACTGTCATAGAGTTTTAGGCTTACTAATACTTGATTAGAAACACATATTTACCGATACCTACTTTGAAATATTTGACTTTTTGGGACGATTATCGCTCGGCATTATTATCCAACTTCCTTAATGTATTCAATATCAATGTTATCATAATCCATAGAACTGTCCATTTTGAACAGCTTTTATGTATGCGTTGTAGAGACTCATTTGGTCAGTTACGGCACTGAAAAACGCTTGGTTTGTTGGAGATTTTTATTTCTTCTATTTCAGGGAAAACAGCGGGCTGGAAGTAGATTATTTTCTTTATTTTTCCTAATTTATAGTCAGGTTTATAGCCTAATAATTTGCTCCCTGAAACTAGAACAGCCAGTTAAAAATAAGTCCAGCTGCGATGCCCAATAGTATAACTTTTTCCGATTCATATTCCGCACAAAGATACTTTTTAAAAATATATCATAAAAATTTTTATTTATAATTTCTACATTTGCACCCTCATACATAATAATCATTTAAATAAATATTGGAATGTATCTAACAAAAGAAGTAAAAGCAGAACTTTTCGCAAAACATGGAAAATCTGCAGAGGACACAGGAAGTGCTGAAGGGCAAATCGCTCTTTTCACATTTAGAATTAATCATTTATCTCAACACTTGAAATCTAACCACAAAGATTATGCTACTGAGAGATCACTCAGTAAAATTGGTAGGTAAGAGAAAAAGACTTCTGGATTATCTTAAAAAGAAAGATATCAACAGATATAGAGCTATCATTGCAGAGCTTGGGATCAGAAAATAATAATTCAGATAACATAAAAAAGCGACTCAGTATTTTTGGGTTGCTATTTTTGGATAAAATGGTAAATGTTATTTTAAAAACTTACCTTTGCATACGAAAAATTAGTAGAGTATTAACAATATGCCTGCCGAAAGAAGTGGCGCAGGTGTCCGAAAGTAGAAATTTCGGAGTAAAAATTAAATTTTATGAGTAATAAACCTCAAGCAATTACAGAAACTATCGTACTGAAAGACGGTAGAGAGTTACCATGAAACTGGTAAATTAGCAAAACAAGCTGATGGTGCAGTAGTGGTAAAAATGGAGCGGAACTATGCTTAGCAACTGTAGTAGCCGCAAAAGATGCGAACCCAGGAGTAGATTTCCTGCCTTTGACAGTAGATTATAGAGAGAAATTTTCCGCAGCAGGGCGTGTTCCAGGGAACTTTTTCAGAAGAGAGTCTAAGCCTTCTGATGATGAAGTATTGACTAATGAGGACTAGTGGATAGAGTAATGCGTCCGCTTTTCCCAGAGGATTTCATGCGGAAGTACAGGTGATGATTTCTCGATTTCCTACGATGGAAAAGTGATGCCAGATTCTTTGGCATGGGGCTGGCAGCTTCAGCAGCAGTGGCGATTACAGATATACCATGTAATGGACCTTTCTCAGAGGTTAGAGTGATTAAAAAAGATGGTGTTCTGAGCATTAACCCAAGCTGGGAAACTCTACAAAGTGGAGTGGAACTAGACATTATGGTAGGAGCTTCTAAAGACTCAATCGTAATGGTGAAGGGAGAATGGACGAAATCACTGAGCAGGAAATGATGAGCAGTCTTTCTGCTCATGAAGAAATTAAAATCCAGATAGAAGCTCAGGAGAGTTGGCAGCAAGAATAGAAAAAGCTCAAACAAAGAGAGAATACTGCCACGAAACTCATGATGAAGAGCTGAGAAAAGAAAATTTGGGATTATGCTTACCCAAAGATATTATGATATAGCAAAAGACCCATCTGCAAAGCACGAGAGAAGTGATAAATTCAGTGCGGTGGTAGATGAGTTCTTAGAAAAATATACAGAAGAGGAATTGGAAGAAAAAGAAGTTTTAGCAAAAACTTACTTCCATGATGTGCAGAAAGAGGCGGTTCGTCAGTTGATTTTAAATGAGAACATCCGTCTTGATGGTAGAAATAATCAGCAGATAAGACCTATCTGGTGTGAGGTGGATTATCTTCCAGCGGCTCACGGTTCTTCTATCTTTACAAGAGGAGAAACTCAGTCTTCTTGACTACAGTAACGATTGGGTTCTCTATTGGATGCAAACAGAATAGATTCTGTGATTTCTCAGCATGATGAGAGATTCTTCCTTCATTATATTTCCTCCGTTCTCACAGGGAAGCGAGACCATTGAGAGGAACTTCAGAGAGATAGGACATGGAAACTTTGGCTCAGAGAGCTTTTAAAAGTGATGATTCCAGAGGAAAACTCCATTACTACTATCAGAGTAGTTTCAGATATTTTTAGAGTCTAATGGTTCTTCTTCATGGCAACGGTTTGTGCTGGCACAATGGCCTTTGATGGATGCTGGTATTCAGATGAAAAACCTGTTTTCAGGAATTGCAATGGGACTGATTACGGATAAAGAATCTAGGAAAATGGACAGTGCTTTCTGATATTTTTAGGAGATGAAGACCACCTTGGAGATATGGACTTTTAAGGTAACAGGAACTGCAGAAGGGAATCACGGCTTGCCAGATGGATATCAAAAATCAAGGACTTACTATGGATATTATGCGAAAAAGCCTAATGCAGGCAGAGACGGTAGAATGCACATTTTGGGCGAAATGCTGAAAACCATAGATAGACCAAATGCGGATGTGAAACCTCACGCTCCAAAACTTGTGATGATGGAAATTCCGAAAGATTTCATCGGTGCGGTAATCGGGCCTGGTGGTAAGATTATCCAGCAGATGCAGAAAGATACTAGATACTGTAATCACGATAGAGGAGAGAGGAGAAACAGGACATATAGAGATTTCTGGAACAGATAGAGAAAAAGATAAATGCAGCAGTGGCTCCAGATTAACGAGATTACTTTCGTGCCTGTGATTGGCGAAGTTTATAAAGGTGAAAAGTTGTTAAAGTAATGGAATTTGGAGCGTTTATTCAGTTGGCTAAAGGAACAGAAGGTCTTCTTCATATCTCTGAAATCGCATGGGAAAAGAACAGAAAAAGTACCATATAAAGAAGGTGATGAAGTGAAGTGAAATTCATGGGTTATGATGACAGAAAGAAAATGAGACTTTCTAGAAAAAGTTCTTTTACCAAAAACCTCCAAAACCAGAAAAGAAAGAGGATAAAAACAAAACAAGATAACGCCAACGAAGAAAAATAATCTTTGACGAGAAAAATCCCTGTAATGGTGGGAATTTTTAAATAAAAACATTTAATAAAAACAATAAACATGAAATTTCTGACAGATATTGAAATCGCACAAAAGCGCGAGACATCAGACCCATCAGAGAAATCGCAGACAAAATTGCTATTGAGGAGAGAAGATTTAGAATACTATGGCAGACTACAAAGCCAAAATTCCTCTAAAATACATCGATGAAGGAAAAATTAAAAATCAAAAAATTGATTTTAGTGACAGCTATCAATCCCACGCCGGCAGGAGAGGGAAAACCACTGGTCTGTGGGGCTTTGTGATGGACTGAATAAAATCGGTAGCCGTTTTGGTGCTTCGTGAGCCTAGTTTAGGCCTGTTTTCGGGGAGCAAAGGCGGTGCTGCTGGGGAGGATATGCCCAAGTTATCCCAATGGCGGATATTAACCTGCATTTTATAGGGATTTTTCGGCAGTGGAAAAGGCAACAACCTCTCTTTTCTGCATTGATAGACAATAATTTGCAAAGTAAAAAGCACAATCTAAACATAGACCCAAAAACCATCGTTTGGAAGCGAGTGATGGATATGAATGACCGAGCCCTACGCCAGATTGTCATAGGAATGGGCGATAAAAACGGCGTAGTAAGGGAAGAAGGTTTCAATATCACGCCTGCATCCGAGGTGATGGCTATTCTCTGTTTGAGCCAAGATTTTGAAGACCTGAAACAACGTTTAGGAAATATCTTTTGTGGCTATACCTATGATAAAAAGCCTGTTTTGCAAGAGATTTAAAGGCAGAAAACGCAATGGCAATCCTGCTGAAAGATGCCATTAAGCCTAATTAGTTCAGACTTTGAGGGAAATCCTGCCATTCTTCATGGCGGCCCTTTTGCGAATATTGCACAGGGACAAATACTATTATCGCTACTAAAATGGGAGCTTTCTCTCGGATGATTATGTCGTTACGGAAGCTGGTTGGAGGAGATTTGGGGAGCAGATTCATTGATATAAAATGCAGATATGCAGGATTGACCTGATGCGTATCGTGATAGTGGCGACTATCAGGGCGCTGAGATACCATGGCGCGGGAGCGAAAAGATGAGTACGGAAGCCCAAATTTAGAATACCTGAAAAGGTTTTGGAAATCTTTGTAAGCATATAGAAAACGCTCAGAATGTACGGATTTTCGGCCTGTGGTGGCGATTAACCATTTTGCTACGGATTCAGAGGAAGAAATCAAGTTTTTGAAAGATGAATGCAGCTAAACTGGGAGTTAATGCTGTTTTGGCAGATGAATTTATGCACGGCGGCGAGGGAATGAGGATTTAGCGAGAAACAGTAGTGGAGGCAACGGGACAGCAGTCTGATTTCAGATTTTTATATCCATTAGAAGAAAGCATAGAAGCAAAATAGAGGCGGTGGCAAAGAAAATATACGGAGCGAAGGTGTGGTCTATTCACCGGGAAAAGCAAAAGCTGACCTTAAAATCATAAAGGATTTGGGGCTTTGATAAACTGCCTGTATGTATAGTAAAACACAGAAATCACTGAGTGATGATGAGAAAAATAGGAAGACCTACAGGTTTTGATGTCACAGTGAGAGGCTTTGAGTTCGTGGCGGGAGCTGGTTTCGTCGATTCCTATGGGCGATATTATGCGCATGCCAGGCTTCCAGAAGTTCTCATGGCAGAGGAATGGCCAGGATGCACAAGGAAATATCAAGTGGATCTGAGTTAAAAATCTCCGAAAATTTTCGGAGATTTTTATCTTTCTAAGTAAGATTTTTAAAATTTTACTTCTGCTGTTGTGTTTCGAGTCTTTTAATGGCTTTTTCTTTAATTTGTCGAACTCTTTCTCGTTAAATCAAAAGTTTCGCCCTATTTCCTCCAAAGTCATAGGGTGTTTGCCATTTAACCCAAAAATAAAGTCTTACTAAATCAGCTTCTCTTTGGCGTGAGGGTCTGTGACGCTCTATTTCTATTTGTAGAGATTCCAGCATCGTTCTTTATCAGGACTTGAGACTCGCCAGAGCGCAATACATCATATAAGTTAGAATCTTCACTTCTACTCAGAGGAGCGTCCATGGATAGGTGTCTTCCGGAGTTTTTCATGGATTCTTTGATGTCCTCCTCGCTCATGTCCAATACTTCGGCTAGTTCCTCTGGAGATGGCGGTCTTTCGTTGATTTGTTCCATCTCCGCATAGGGCTTTGTTGATTTTTATTGATAGAGCCTATTTTATTTAAAAGGAAGCCTTACGATTCTAGACTGCTCAGCCAAGGCTTGAAGAATAGACTGTCTCAATCCACCATACAGCGTAAGAAATGAATTTAAACCCTCTGGTTTCATCATATCTTTTGCGCTTTCATCAGCCCCTAAATTCCCTTCGTTTATTAAATCTGGAAGTGAAAGTCCTTGTTTTTGTATTGTTTAGAAACAGAAACCACGAATCTTAAATTGGCTTTGATGAGTTTTTCAAAGCTGCTGTCACCAGCTCTAATGCGCTGAGCCAGAATCAACTTCCTCATCAGCAGTAATTAGTTCCACTCTTCCTATTTCTTGGAGTAGTTGTATCCAACGAAGCAGTTTCTCTGTTGGTAACCTGCTTGGTGATTTTCAGTTGTCTCATATTTTTAAACTTTTTACTATTCGTTTTTCTATTATACGAACTATTTTGTGAAAAGGTTACTAATTTATTTTGTCAAAAATTAAAGAGATGCATAAATGTTAATAATAAGAAGAATCGGAAAACTTTTTCTCCGATTCTTCTTGTTGCTCAATTAGTATTTGCCTTATTTACCTTTTTTCCAGTTTGTATTCTGGGTTTTGTAGTTTGGTCACCTACTCAACAAGGTAAGCAGCATCTTCAGTGATTAGGAAAACTCTTTGACTTTGCTTCTTCTGGCTTAGCACCTTCTTTCTTTACAGTAACGAAAGAACCATCTTCGCTATTCATAAGAACCTTTTAGCTGTAAAGTTTCCATCTCTAAATAAGTTTCTAAAACGAAAGAACCATCTTCATTGAGAGTTAATTTCGTTTCAATACCAGGGCAGTCTGCACATGGCACTTTTCCAGAGAATACTCCTATGTGTTTTTTAGAGCAGCTTCTTCGCATTTTGCTGAACAGCTTCTGTTTCTGCTGCCAGGATCTGCAGCTTTTAGTTTCTTCTTTTTAGAACAACTCACTGCATGAAAAGTCCTGCTATCAGAACAGGAAAAATCATCATAATTGTTAATAAAAATTTTAAATTAAAATCAATTTTATGATTCTCAAAAATATGCAAACATTTTAGAAAACCATTTCGCTGTCTGTCACATTATCTTTGCTTTCTAGTGTGTTTTTGAGGCTTTGTTCTTTTGTATTTCCACTTTTGAATCTGTGAAGAGAACGAAAGCAAGAACTGTCTCGGCATCATCTGCATTTCATTATATCTCGTGAAAGTATCAGAGTCTGTGTAGTTCTTCTCTTTCTGGAGTTGAAAATATCTTGAACACTGAAACTGATAGTTCCTGTATTATTCCAGATATTCTTGCTGATACCGATGTTTAGAGCATAGGTGTCCTTTTTCTGTATTATAATCTCTGTGTCCGCCGCGGAAATCTCCTTGAAGCTGTAAATTCTGGTTCTATTGATTTTAAAAGCAGAGGTAAGTTTAGCTTTTTAGGTTGTTTCCTTTCGTTTATAATTGTAGAGTTGTTATAAGTCATTTCTGTTTTTGTATCGGAAAAATATTCACATTTCCATACACTCTAAACCAGCTTGTAGGACTTTACGCTGTAGCTAAGGTCTGAGACCATATCTATCCTCTGTTCCAAGATTAGAAAGGTCTGGAAAGGATATACTCTGTCGCTTGTCCTGTAACTAGGGTTGGTATAGGTCTGCTCCTCTGTGATGGTACTGATGTCCTCTGTGGTTCTTGGTAATAGAGCGTAGGGTTGATATTCCATTTAGCTCTGAATAATTGTAACTGAACTCAAATGAATTAACAAAAGATGGATTCAGGTCAGAATTTCCCCATAAATCTATTTGGGTCACCACTGATTCTCATCACAGGAATGATTTTCAAGACTTAGGTCTTTTGATTCTTCTCTGAATAATTTAGTGAGAATTGGCTTCCGTGATATCATAGCTTAAAAACACAGAAGGGGAAAAACTCATTGTATGCTTTTTGTAGAAGTCCAGTATAGGGTTGTTATTGGCTCAATATCAATATTGATATTTTCATTTTCTTACACCAAGTTGATACCCGAATTTTTCCGATTTTACTCTTGAACTGAGCATAGAACGCCAAAATCTGTTCTGTGTAGTTATTCTTCCCAGTAACATCATCAAATGTGATGAAACTTCCTCCTGAAAGCCCTTGGTAAGAGTTATTGATATCGTTATTATTATAGTCATATCTAGCACCCGCTTCTATTTTGGAATTTTCACCAATAGGTAGCTCGTAGTCTAGTTTTTCCTATCCAAGTTTTTCTAGAAAATCAGCAACTATTTTAGGTATTGATAAAGGGTGTGAGCGGTGTTTCTATTATCAAAAATATTACTTTCTGAATCGTTGTTTGTATTTTGGAAGCTACCGCTCGTGCCTCTAGCATATGCCCTTTGTTATTGAATTTATGCTCATTCCTGCATCTACCTGTATGCTCTTATTTTCATCCAGTCCATCAGATTTTCTGTATGTGCTTCCTGTGAGAGAAGAGGTGTTTTGTTGAAGGCTGAAACCGTCCATCAAAGCATTCTATTAGCAGAGAATGAAGCGTTTACCAGTTTTATCTGTAAGGCTGTAAGTGAAACCTCGTGTTGAAATTCGTAGTTTTTCATTTCAGGCTTGTTTTCGCTGCTGGTAGTGAGGCTTTCTCCCGTATTTTTATAGAAAATATCAGAATAGCTTTCGGATTTATTTTTCATGTATCCGCCGCCATTCACGAACCAAGTCCATTTTCCGTAGTTCCAAGAAAGATTGGTATTCAGTCTTGTAGCTGGATTTATAGCCAAGGCTTCCGTTCACTGACCCATTAAAGCCCAGCGAAGAAGTCAGAATGATATTGAGAATACCCTGCAGTTCCCTCAGCTTCGAATTTTGAAGAAGGGTTAGAAATGATTTTCATCCTGTCAATCTGGTCGGCAGGGATACTTTTTCAGCGCAGCGCTGATATCATCAGTAATTCCCTAGTCACGAGAAGAAAGCTTCCCATTGATAAGGAATTTCACATTAGAATTTCCTCTCACTAGACACTAGAGCTATCAGTCTCCACGCTTACCGAAGGGACATTGTTCAGTACATCATGCAGAGTTCCTCCTTTGATGAGATATCTTGTCCTACATTGTAGGTTTTTGTCAAGTTCCACTTTATATAAAAGTGCAGAACTTTTCGCAATGATGACTACTTCGGAGATTTGTTTTTCGTTACTACTTGATTTTTGAATTGTTTTGCAGTTTTACTGGTTTCTGGTTCTAGGACAATATTCCCAAGGTTAGAAGCGCTCTGGATTTCTATTTCGTAGGTTTTCTTTTGAAATTAACTGCATCGATTACCACTTGATAAGTCCCATTGCCAAATTTAGTGCAAAACTACTGCTGTCATCTGACATTGAGGCATCACTCAGCGCAGCATTAGTTTTATTACTAAATTCTATGGAAGCATAAGACACGACTGCGCCATTTTGGTCAGTGATTTTTTCTAATGCTTTGTTTTTCTCGGGCGTTCATCATTACTGCTGCTCCCAAAAAGAAGGTCAAACCGATGGTTTTCTTCCCAAAAATCCTTGTTATTTCAGTTTGTAACATAAAAACCTTTTATCATTAATATCCTTTTTAGATGATAAAAAATCATACAAGGTTAAATAAAAAGTAAATTTTTACTTTATTTTATTTTTATTAAGCCATTCATGATATGCTTTTGCATTTTTCGCATGTTCTATATCAGAGTTGGTAAATTTCTGTGATAACCAAGTCTTTCTGGGTCTGCGCACATAAAAATAAAAGTCATTGTTTTCTGCATCAAGGACATTGTCAATAGAGCTTTTATTAACCATACAGATAGGACCTGGCGGAATTCTGCATTGGCGTAGTAAGTATTGTAAGGCGAAGGATGCCGAGGTCTTTATGATGAATTCTTTTTAATATTTTTAGAAAAATTATGTTCCTTTGTTTATGGCGTAGATTACGGTAGGGGTCAGATTGTAATTTCATGCTGTAGCGGTTCAGGGATACAGCCCAGCGATGGTTTTGTTCATCTTTTCCTCAGATTCTTTCTGAACGATAGAAGCAAGGGCATAGATTTGCTTTCTCTTGTCAGCCCCAGTTTCTGCTCTTTTGGCTTTTTCTCCTCTGTCCAAAATTCATTATAGTCTTTTTCAAACTGATTCTTCTGGAGTCACCGTCCAGTAGAAATTGTAAGTATCCGAAAAGAAATCAAATTTTAAATCTTCTGTCGATGCCAATCCTTTGACCAGAGCGAGTTTTATCAAATGCTTTACAAAATCCAAAGAATCTTTTTCTGTTTTTCGGGAAACCCGCCCAATCATTTGATAGACATCATCAAAAATCCTTTATTCTAAAAAGTGTCTTCAGTCTGGAGTCCTGCTTTTATCATATTTACCAGTTTGGTGTTGATACCACTGTATGCGAGTATCTTCCCGCTTTTATGTTTTTATCTAAATTTTTCTCCAAAGCTATTGATTTAAAGCTCCTCAGTATCTTTTAGATAAGGTTTTATGCTGTCCAAAACCTGTTCGAAATCGGCATTTCTTGGAATGAGAATAAAGCCCGATTTAGCCACATTGTCTCCTTTGTGTTTTTGTAAAATTTGAACCAAAATATCCGCCGAAGGCAAATAATAAGATGATGATTATCAGAATGATTTTTCTTTCATACGATTAAATTTTTAAATTTTCCCTCAAAAACATATTCCGCGGGGCCTTCCAGCCAAATATTTCTAAATCCTGCCTCGTGCTTTTCTATAACCAGATTTCCGCCAAGTGTTTTACAGAAACCTCACATGCACCAAATTCATTCATAAATGAAGACAGCTCGCTGTTACCCTGTTCCACAACTGTATGTTTCATCCTCCACGCCCTTTCGTAAGTCCTCACAAACACCTCATTTTCAGATATTTTTAGAAACAAAATTCACATTTATTCCTTCTTTTTATAAGGCTCAGAATTTCTAATTTCGTATCCATTTTTATAAACATCCAGATTCTGCACATCTTCCACATATCTCACAAATATGGAGAACCTGTATTCAACTGATAATCAGCATCTATTTTAGCAATTTCTAGAACATCTATCATTTTGAGCTTCACCATATTTCCATTAATTTCAGCCTCGTGAAGTCCATCTATGGCATTAAATTTAGCTTATTTTTCAAAAACATTCAAAAATGCGCAAAAGCCACAATAGCAGCCTCCATTGCCGCACATCGTGCTTTCGTTCCCATCTGAATTATAATAAACCATCTGAAAAATCAAAGTTTTATGGTTTTCCAATAAATCAAACCATCTGCACCAATTCCAAAACGGCGGTCGCACATCTTTTTACTAAATCTACATCATTTTTAGGAAAGACCGATTTCTATTATCTATCATAATAAAGTCATTTCCAGTCCCTTGATATTTATAAAATTTAATCATTTTTCTCTTTATTTGTGATTTCTTTTCTCACTCGGCTCAGACTCTCTGGCGTAATTCCTCAAAAAGAAGCCACCATCCACTGCGGAACCCTCTTGAAAACATTAGGATAAACCTTGATAAAGTCCAAATACCGTTCCTCTGCATTTGCCCCAAGCAGAAGATTTACTCTTTTTTGCAATTGTCTGGCGTGATTATGCAGAAGTAAAAATCTGTTTTGCTCCTGTTTCAGGGTTATTTCGGCTCATATATTCATAAAAATCAGGGCTTAAAGATATGACTTCGTTGTCCTCTATTGCATCAATAAAATAATCCGAACTCTCCCCAAAAACAAACTACTCCTGTCTGCAATTAGATGATTTTTCAGGCGCAAACTGATAATATGTTCTCACCCGCTTTACTGATAGAATATAAACGAAGAAGTCCCTTCTCCACAAAAAGTATTTCTACACACTTCCCTTCCCTCAGCAGAAACTGTCCTTTTTCCACTTTGAGAGGCTTTATGTATTTCCTATACCCCTCAATCAGACGAGTGCGAAACATCTAGTGTATTTAGAAGATACTCATCAAACATTTCTACTCTTCAAATAACTTTTTCATAGAGCCTTCCATGTCTATCAGCTCTTCGTGTCTTTTGAAAATAACCTGTCCATCACGGAAAAGCAAAAAGGTAGCTGCTTCTATCATAACTCCCAAGTCCTTGCTCGGTTCTTGTTTTTAGATTGAATTTCCAGTGAGTTCAATTTATAAAATTTCACTCCTAGATAAATCCATTCTTCTTGCCTGCTTTTCAAAATCCCCCATCATATAATCACTTCTGAAATGCATCGTTGCAGGTCAAAAGAGCCATCATTTCTCATAAGAATCTTTTATAAGCCTGCTTCAAGTCCTCGCTTGTCTCTATTTTTATTCCAAATCTGGTTGTCTTTTATACGCTTTTACTAATTTTTCCAAAAATCCATTAATCCCATAAGTCAAAAATTTTTGCTAAATTATCAATTATTTAAATATTGGAAAATAAAAACGAATTTAAAATGAAAAAGCCCTGATTGTGTGGACATCCAAAATGATTTTGTAAATATGGAAGCCTAGAAGTCGTTGGCAGAATCTATTATCCTTTTGTGAATAAATTGATAAAAAGAAGGAGAATATGATGAGGTGATACATAGTGATTTTCATCCTAAGGAGCATAAAGAGTTTTGCGGTGAATAATGACAGCAGGTAGAAGGAAATCATAGAATTGAACGGAATTCAGCAGGTAGGGTGGGGGTTTGAACATTGTGTCAAGGAACACGAGGATCGGAGTTTCATCCTGAGTTGAGCAAAGATTTACTACATTTATTATAGGGACAAATCCAGAAGTGACAGCCACAGGCTTTCTATGATAATAAAGGTTTGGTAAATCAGGATTGGCGTGATTATCTTAAAGCTAAAAATATCCGAATGTAGAAATCGTAGGTCTGGCATTAGATTATTGTGTAAATATACCCGCTTAGACGCCTTGAAAGTTAGCAGTTTAATGTAAACCACATCTGAAAGGGACTCAGGCAATAGACCAATCTAATGTGCAGAATATTGTAGATGAGCTTTTCTGGCAAAGGCGTAATTGTAGAGCCGTGAGGATAAAAATTAAACCAATTTAGAAAGGTCGCTGTATCCTCCGCCGTTATAGATATTGCTGATGCCTTTTTCTTTGAAAAATCAATGGCTTTTCCGCTTCTTCCGCCGCTTTTACAGAAGAAAATCAATGTTTCCTTTTAAGCTTAGAATTTTCATCTTTCCGCTCCCTCTAGTTCGCTTTAAAAGGATATTCAGAGCACCTTCTATGGCGCCGTCTGTGATGAGTTCCATAGGTTCGCGGACATCTACTAAATGATAATTTCCTGCATCTAAAATTTCTTGAATAGTCATAATGAGTTATTTTTAAAATTTTTGTCAAATATATATATAATACCTTCTCGCAATATAGGATATGGGACTGAACGCATATTCGAAAATTATTAAACAAAAAGCTGAAAAATATGGTTTTTCTAGGGCTGTGGGATTTCCAAAGCAGGATTCTTAGAAGAAGTTAGCACTCCGTATTTGAGCGGTGCTGAAAGCTGGATTTAACGGAGAAATGGGCATATGGAAAATTATTTTGATAAAAGACTTGACCCAACTCTTCTGGTGGAGGGAGCAAAGTCGGTTATTTCTTTTGTCTTATAATTATTATCCTGAATATAAGCTGAATACAGAAAATAATTTTAAAATTTCTAAATATGCCTATGGCGAGGATTATCACGAAGTAATAAAAGATATTCTCAGAGAGATGATTGTAGAGCTGCAGGAGGAAATTGGAATTTGGATTCCGCGTATTTACGGACTCTGCACCGATATTGGAGCGGGCATGGGCAAAGAAAATCAGGAATTGGCTGGTGGGAAAAATGTAAATCTCATCACTACATGGGTCATTCTTCTTTTATGCGAGATAATTCTGTGATTTAGAATTGAAGAAGATGGCGCAACTACCGACCACTGCGGCAAATGCACAAAATGTATAGATGCCTGTCCTACTCAGGCTATCGTAGGAGATAGGGTGATTGACGGGAGCAAATGCATATCTTATGCTACAATAGAATTGAAAATCCAAATTCCGGATTTCTTTTGAAGGAAAATGGATGACTGGATTTTTGGTTGTGATGTCTGCCAGGATGTCTGCCTCTTTGGAATAGGTTTTCTGCACCGCATTCTCAGCCGAAAATTTGCTTTAAAAGAACAATTGAGCGAACTAAGAAAACCCGAGTGGCATGAGCTTATGCAGGAATTATTTTCTGAAGTATTCAGAAAATCGCCGGTAAAAAGAACGAAATTTGCCGGATTGATGAGAAACATAAAATTCGTAGAAGAAAACATAAACTGATGTTTTTGGATGTTTTGTTTCCCAAACCGCTGTTTGAGTGTGATGAAATCATTTCTAAAAATGAAATTGTTTTAGTAAAATGTTTGGATAAAATACATTTTACGCATTGGGATTTCGGAGAAAAATTTATTAAAAACAAAAAGCCCAATTTTTGTTTCCTGTGGAAAATGCTTTTCTCTCATGTTTTTTGATAAAAAGGGACTTTCCAGAGAAATTCTGCATCAGCTAAAAATATAGAAATCAGGAAAGAGTAGGAGGGATTCTTGCGGACTGCTACTGAGCGGGATGGAGATAACGGAAAAACCTGATTTGTTGATAAATATCCCGCTTCATCCAAAGAAGCTTAAAGAGCGGGGATACAATCAGTTACATCTATTTACTGAAAAACTTGCCGAATATTATGAGATTCCTTTTTCGGCATGATTTACTCCAGAGAGAGCTATCACAAAGCTCAAGCTTCATAAAGCCGATAGAGGAGAAACGAAATATCATTTTTCTTGTCTGAAAATATTGAAAATAGGGCATATTCTGCTGATAGATGATATCTCATACAACAGGAAATACCATGAGTGCAGCGGCGTGGGAAATCTTAAAAATATAAAGGGAATAAATTAAGCATCTTAGTGATGGCGATGGAGGTTTAGTGATTTGATGAATTTTTCTAAAGGTTTTGGGAAGGATTTTTGGTCAAAATCTTTTTAAATCTAATATTTCTAAATTGTTTTCTTTTGTAAAAGTTTGGAATAAAGTGCTGTCACTCAGTGTGATGCTGTAAATCTTGATATTAAGGTTTTTGTGGGTTAGTTTGTGGAAATTTCTTCTTCTTTTACGATGAATTTTCTAAAAACTCATTGATTTTTATCAGGGAAATCGTAGAGTCCAAATAGAGCTGTCATCTCGCTGTTTGATAAGAAAAGAATTTTCATATCGGACGAAATAATAGATGAGGTCTCATGTCTTCGGGCTTGATGTTTTTTATAGGAAAATCGGCAGTTTTTCCGAGCTGAAAAAGCCAAAACAATCTGCATGAACAGGGCAAATGTCACAAAAAGGATTTTTAGGTTTGCAGATGTTTTGCTCCAAATCCATTATTGCTTGATTAAAATCGCCAAAATCTTTGTCAGGCATTATCAAAAGGGCTAATTCCGAAAAATAATCATGGGCTTTTTGTCTTTGAAATATCAAAATCATCAACGAAAAATTCTGGATAAAAACTCGGTAAAAATTGCCATCTACAGCGGGTCTTTTTTCATTGAAACAAATGCTGGAAATGGCAGCAGCAGTGTATTTTCCGATGCCTTTTAGTTTTAGAATTTCGTGGTAATTATTTGGGAAAATACCTTGATAATCCTGCATGATTTGCTGTGCAGCTTTTGTGCAGATTAATCGCTCTGGAATAATATCCCAGCCCTTTTCCAGTAGAGTAGAACCTCGTCTATATCGGCTTTAGCGAGAGATTCTACATTTTTAAATCTATTGGTGAAATTTATATAATATTCCAAACCCTGCTCTACGCGGGTCTGCTGGAGAATAATCTCCGAAATCCACACATTATAAGGATTTTAAGGGTTCTCCATGGTAAAAACTCTTGCATTTTGGGCGTACCAGCACAATAATTTTTGACCAATGTAAAGAAAAATCAGAATTTTTGTTTAATTGTTTTCAAAAATTTTTATATATTTGCACACCAAAAAAATAAAAACAAAAAGGAAATGACAAAGGCAGAATTAGTAAATGCAATTGCAAATAAGCTAGGGAACAGAAAAATGAAACCCAAAGAATAGTAGAAGCATTTATGCAGGAAATAAGAACTACTATGTATAATGGTGATAATGTATATCTTAGAGGATTTGGATCTTTTATTATCAAAACAAGAGCAGCGAAAACAGGTAGAAATATTTCTAAAAATACTGCAATCCAGATTCCTGCACAATATCCCAGCATTTAAGCCTTCTAAAACATTTGTAGATAAGGTTAAAAACAAGAGTAAAGATAAAATAATTCACTGAGTAATAACGAAATATAAAACATTTAGACTATGCCAAGCGGAGAAAAAGACATAAGGTGGCAACCCACAAGAGAAAGAAAAGAAGAAGACTAAACAGACACAAGAAGAAAAATAATTTCTGAGTTGTTTAGAAATCGAAAGTATATAAATATAGTTGGTGTTTTTATTTTTGAAGCAGCCAGCTATATTTTGTTTTATTTATAGTAGAATATTATTATAAACAAGAAAAATAAATAGAAAGCCAAAGAAAAATGAAGAAAGAATTATAATATCACATGAAGATATGGCTTCTAAAATTGCTCTTATAGAAGATGGGCGGCTTTTTGAGCTGCATGTGGAGGAGCAAGGCAGCGATTTTGCTGTGGGAGATTTTATTTGTAGGAAAGATTAAAAATTAGCACCAAACCTGAATGCAGCCTTTGTAAATATAGGACACGAGAAAGATGCTTTTCTCCATTATCAGGATTTGGGGCCTGAGTTCAGGACTTACCAGAACCTTTTAAAAGCTATTCTGACGTAAGAGAATGCAGAGTCCCAGTCTCAAAGCTTTTCCGATAGAGGAAGAAATAGATAAGCATGGAACGATTGATAAGGTGCTTTCTGTAGGTGATGAGGTTTCTTTCCAAATCACTAAGGATCTATTTCTACTAAAGGGTTCGAGGGTTACCACAGATTTCTCTTACGGGTAGATATATGGTGCTGATTCCTTTTGACCAAAAATATCGGTTTCATAAAAAGATTCCCAAGAGAAAAAACAAGGCTTAAAACATTGGTAGAAAAGCATCAGACCGGAGGGTTTCTGGAGTTATCATCAGAACGGTGGCAGAAGGCAAGAAAGTGGCAGAGCTTCATAATGATATAGGAACCAGCTCATAGAGAAATGGAATATCTGTTTTGAGAATATTCAGAAAAATAAAATCCCATCCAAAGTATTAAGTGAAGAGGATAGAGCTTCTGCTATTTTGAGGGATAATTTCAATCAAGATTTTGTAAGCATATATCTGCGATGATAAACAGATGGTGAATGATATGAGAAAAACTATCTGGAGGTCATCTCTCTGAAAGCAAAAATATCGTTCAGTTTTTATGACTCGCATATTCCTCTTTTGGAATATTACAATGTAGAAAAACAGCTGAAACAATCTTTTTGGCAAACATGTGAATATTCCAGTTCTAAGGAGCTTATCTCGTGATAGAGCATACAGAGGCTCTGCATGTGATAGATGTAAATTCCGGAAACAACTATCTTCAGGGTCAGGGATAAGAGCCATGCTCTTATGTTGAATAAAATCGCTGCTACTGAAATTGCCCGTCAGCTCAGATTGAGAGATATGGGTGGAATCATCGTGGTAGATTTTATAGACGATGGCAATACAGACCACCGCAGAGGCTTTATGACCATCTCAAAGAAGAAATGAAGAGAGATAGCCCGCCACAAAATCCTTCCTCCGAGTAAATTTGGGATTAATACAAATTACCCGCCAGCGTAAGACCAGAAAAAGTCATAGACACCACAGAAGAAAACCCTAATGAAATAGGCGAAATAAGTGCTCCTATCGTGGTGGTAGAGCGAATGGAAGAAGCAATAAGAGTCATTCTGACACACGAAAAAGGCAAGACTTTTATCTGCATGTGCATCCTTTTGTGGAGGCATACCTTACCAAAGGCTTTTCAGCAGCAGCAGGATGAAATGGTTCTTATAGTAGAAAATGGGTAACCATCATTTCGAGAGACTCTTTTTAAATATTTAGAATACAGGCTCTATAACAGCGATAAAGAAGAGCTGATGAATCATTCTTATTATCAAAAGCAATCCATATTTGGATTGTATTATCTATTATTTTATGGTTTAACATTACGAACGGTAACAATGTACTTTCTTTACCAATGAAGACTTCGTTAGCGTCTTGTAATGTTACTTTTATGACTAGATTTCTTCCATCTATAACATGGCAGAAGTAAGAACAAATCTAGGTCGTTCCAAAATAAATGTTCAAATGTCCTACGCTCTGTCCTCGAAATGGTTCTGTATAATGGACTTTGGCCATCTAGATAGATAGTTACACTAGGTTTTGATTTTTAGTGATATAGAAATATATTCATACCAATAATTATAAAAAGGACCTTTTAAATATTGAGTCAAATCTGTTTTACTAGGATGGATTTTATTACATACTTTTATCTCTCAAAAATCAAAATTGTGCCCAATTACTAAATCATCAGCAAAGGTTTTTCAGCGTTCTGAAACCTTCAACATTTTTATGAATTTCAAAAGCGTTTTTAGAACTGATCCGATATTTTTCTTATCATGATTTCTATGCTTAAACTTAGAGAGTTGTTGCTATCGCTCCTATCCTTTTCGAGTCGGCAATATAATCTATTTGATATCTTTGACTATCGTAGCTGAATAGGCTTTCCTATCCCTATCGGTAAGATCTCGTAGAGCCCACGCATGTATTTTAGAGGATACAAAGTGTTGTTATCAATGGTAAATTGTCTATTATAAAAATCCCTCGCAAAGTATTTTAATGTACTTTTTGTAGAACTTTTAATGCCTTTATACTTTGAGTGTAGAAAGAGATGTATTGTTTTATCGTGTAATATCTTCTGATGACAAATAACTCAAATCATCATCTTTCAGAGTGTAGTATTTCTGGTCAGTTGTAAGGGTTGCAAATGTTGCTAGAATTTTTAGCGCTGCACCCTGATTCGCTGAATTGTTGCAAATATCTGCAATGTCAATGGCGCTCAGATAGTCTACGCCTGTTTTCCATTCTGTGCATAGTTCTTCTTTTCCATCTGCTCGTCGTTAGTTTTTCATTAGTAGTGGTGTGAAGGTGCAGGTGGCGTTGTAGGGGTTGGAAGGTTGTGTATTTCCTTGTGTAGTTGGGTTATATCTTCATCTCCCACTGCCTGCACCATTGGCAATAATACCTGCTATCAGTAGAATGGGATTAATTTTCTATTCATTTGATAAAATTTTTGGCGCGAAAGTACGATCAGTGATAGTTAATAAATGATAGAAAAATCCTTATTTTGCTCCTGCATGAAAAGATGGTATCTCTATCCTTTTCTCTGGTGCAAAGTATGGTGACTGCTTAGAGGAATCAAATGTACGCTTGGGAAATCCTGAAATTCTACGAAATTCAATATACCTAGTCATCGGTGTGGGCAATCTCTCGGTGGGCGGTTCCCGGGAAAGTCTCCCATGGTGATGTATCTGGCAGGGCTGTTTGCCCCAAACTATCGAACAGGAGTGCTTTCAGCACGCTACAGCAGGAAGACTATAGGCTACTATGTGGTAAATTACGACAGTAATTATAATATGGTAGAGATGAGGCCATGCAGCTTTTCCAAAGATTTAAGAATAAACTGGTGATAGGGGTTTTATGAAAACAGGGTTGTAGAGCCAGAAAACTGATAGAAGATATGGATTTGGGGGTGCCATCTTTCGACGACAGCTACCAGCATAGGGCGATACAGGCAGGGTTTAGCTATTCTGCTGACGGATTATAACGACCCATATCAAAGACTATGTCCTCCCGCAGAATCTCAGAGAGCCTAGGGCAGGAGTAAAACGGGCGGATATCATTATGGTTACTAAAATTGTCCAGAGTCCCTTTCCGTAGAAAAAGCAGTATTATCTTTCAAGGATAAAACAAAAGAAACATCAGAGTATTTTTCCTCTATAGATTATGCTGAAAATATATCTCAACATAGAATCTATCCCTGTGGAGGAGCTTGGTTGTTACGAAGTACTGTTGATAACAGGGATTGCCAATCCAACTCTTGTGGTAAAAGGAACTATCCAAATACACCGATAGAATAAAAACACCTCAAACATACAGAGACCATTACCCTTTAATACTGAGGATATTCGAAATATTGCCAAAGAACACGCCAGATGAAACAGCGCCTTTTGCTACCACAGAAAAGACTATGTAAGGCTTGTAGGATATGATTTTTGAAAACAAATTGTTCTCACTGGCCTATCAATGCAGAGATAAATAATAAAGAAGAGTTTAATCAGATAATATTAAATTATGTTAGAGAAAACAAGGAAACCGCGAGTTTCATTAAAGAACTTATTAAGGATACACCAGATTTTGCCATCGTTTTGGGTTCGCTTAGGACAAAAGACGAGGTGGAGCCTATCCATGTTTTTGAGTATAAGGATATTCCCACTTCCCACAGACTACCGTAGTAGGACACGGCGGAAACTAATCTCACGGAATGCTGGAAGGCAAAAAGTGCTGATGATGAGCGGTAGATTCCACTACTACGAAAAGCACTGGACAAGGTGACTTTTCCCTTTCCGTGTTTTTCCATCTTTAGGATTAAAAATTTAATTCTTTTCTAATGCTTCGGAGGAGTAAATCCTGACTTTTCGAGTGGCGATATTGTGATAGCGAAAGACCATATCGATGCTGGAGCATCCGTCCGGGAAGAATATAGATGAATTAGGCCGAGATTCGTGGATATGTCTGAGCCGTATAACAGGAAAAATGATAGAAGTAGCGGAGTAGCAGAGCGAAACAGCATAAAAGTTCACAAAGGAGTATATGTAGCATTGCAAGGGCCTACTTTTGAGACGCCAGCAGAGTATGGACTAGTTCGCTATATCGGTGAGAGATGCTGTGAGAATGAGCACCGTGCCGGAGGTTATCGTGGCTAAACATATGGGAATGGACTGTTTCTGTATTTCATCATCACGGATTTGGCGGGCCGGAGATTGCCTTTGCGGTTTCTACACGAAGAGGTGCTGAAAGCTGCTGATACAGCGATGCCGAGCGTTATCTAAAAATCGTGAAAAGGATTGGTAAAAGAATACTAAAAATTATTTCAAATTTCTTTTCACCAAAAAGAATATAACACATAAAATCAAAACCAATGCAGTAAAGCATTGGTTTTATTAGCTGAAATTTTATCAAAATCCTAATAAATATCAGTAGTATGGTTTTGGCTTTTATTTTTATTGGTTCGTAAATTTGTAGTGGTAAAAGGATAAACCAACAAAAACAGATTTAACTATTTATTAATCGTTTCCAATGTTTAGACAGAGAAACATAAAATTCATTATGACAATAGAGGAATGTCTCTATCCTTGCGGTAGGAGTGATGGCTTTAGCAGGAACTTCACCTTACTCATGCAGCAGACAGTGAGTTAGTTAGTGCCACAGACACTGTCAGTTTCTGTTCAGGATGTTGTAGGAACATGGAAACTTACAAAAATATGAACGAAAAGATACTGATGGAGTCTATGAAACAGGAGCAGTTACTGCACTTTTATAAAGTTTATAAAGCAGATGGTACATATAAAAATTATCATAATGCGGCTCCCGATGATCCATCAACTTGAGGAGATGAAGGGAAAATTTGAGCTAAAAGATGGTAAGATTTTTAATATTAGTAAAATCCAGGTCCAGGCGACCCAGTTTTTAGTTTTAAAATTGAGGTTAATGGAAATACAATGATACAGACCTCAAAGCAGATGATTCTGCAAGATACACTTTTTATCAAAACAATAATCCACTAAAAATTAAAACATCAAACCAGCGAATATCATCGGTATTCGCTTAACTTTCATCATCAATTTTTGGCAGCAAAAGTAAATATTTTCATTAAAAATCACCATTTTTGCAGATATTTTAAAAATAGATATGTCAGACAATTCAAGAAAGAAAAGAAAAAACTTTTGGGATTATTTCCCACCCAGATGCTGGAAAAACCACGCTTACCGAGAAACTCCTTCTCTTTGGAGGGCTATTCAGGAGGCTGGAGCGGTGAAATCTAATAAAATAAAGAAAGGTGCAACTTCTGACTTTATGGAAATAGAGCGCCAGAGAGGGATTTATGGCGACTTCCGTTTTGGCTTTTAATTATAAAGGTCATAAAATCAACATCCTTGATACTCCCTACATAAGGATTTCGCGGAAGATACCTACCGAACGCTTACCGCCGTGGATTCTGTAATCGTGGTGATAGATGTCGCAAAGGGTGGAAGAGCAGACCGAAAAATCTCGTGCAGGTGCTGCAAGGAGAAATATCTCGATGATAGTTTATCAATAAACTGGACAGAGAAGGGAAAGATGCCTTTGACCTGCTGGATGAAGTGGAGCGAAACTTGGGCTTTCTGTGGTTCCTGCTCGCTGCCTATTGGTATGGAGCTGATTTTCATGATTTATAAGCATCTGGGAGAATAATATCCAGCTGTTTTTAGAAGAAAAGAAACAAAAAGTAGGGGAGAGCATTACCTTTAATGCCAGTATTAACGATGCTGCGTGATAGACGAAGCCGTAGGCAAAAAGGCAGCCAATACTCTGAGAGATGAGCTGAATGGGTGGAATCGGTTTATCCTAAATCTGCAGGGAAGATTACAAGGCAGGAACGCAGCAGCCTGTGTTCTTTGGTTCAGCGCTGAATAATTTGGGGTGAGAGGAACCTCTGGATGCTTTTCATTGACATTGCTCCAAATCCTCAGCCCAAAACAGGGCGACAGCAGAATCGGTAAAGCCAGAGGAACAAAATTTCATGGGTTTTGTGTTTAAAATTATGCCAATATGGACCCTAAACACCGCGACAGGCTTGCCTTTTGTAGAAAATCGTTTCTGGTGTGTTCAAAAGAAATGAAAACTACCTGCTTGTAAGGGAAGGCAAGAAAATGAAATTCTCTTCCGAATGCTTTCTTTGCGGATAAAAAGGAAGTAGTAGATGAGTCTTTCCCTGGGAGATGTCGGACTGCATGATACGGGGAATTTCGCATATCGGGGACACGCTCACAGCTGGGGAAAAGCTGAACTAAAGGAATTTCGAGTTTTCCTGAGCATTTCCGTTTCATTAACAATGATGACCCGCTAAAGCAAAACAACTTGCAAAAGGTATAGACCAGCTGATGGACGAGGGTAGCACAGCTTTTCACTCTGGAGATGAACGGAAGAAAGATTATCGAACGAGGGAGCACTGCAATACGAAAGTTATCCAATACAGACTGAGCACGAATATGGCGCAAAATGCACTTACGAACCGATTTCCATTCACAAGGCGTGCTGGGTAGAGGCCGATGAAAAATCGAAAAGAGTTCAAGGAATTTGGTAGTTGAAACAGCGCTTTTAGCGGAAGATAAATATAATCAACTGGTGTTTTTAGCAGATTCTGCATTCACTATCACGATGACACAGGAGAAATTCCCAAATGTGAAACTCATTTCATCAGTGAATTTAATGATTAAAACAATACCCTTCATATGAGGAGTTCTTATCTTAATTAAATCTAAAAACACCTTGCAAAAAGTAAATTGTTATCTCAATAAAATAGAATTGCTATCTCGCAAAAACAGAATTGCAACCTCATTGAAAAGCAATTTGCAACCTTTGGAAAAATAAATTGCAACATCGCAAAAGGAATTGTTATCTCACAAAAGTAATTTGCAACCTCACAAAAAGGAATTGTTATCTTGCAAAAAGTGAATTGCTATCTCACAAAATTGATTTTTAAGCTGACTTTAAAACTAAACAACATCAATTATTTTAAAAGTGAGGATAAACAAAAACCCTTCTCGTGGAGAAGAGGTTTTGCATGCCTACAGACCGCTTACGGTGTAGTCTTTCGGTAGCGGACTTTGTAGCTTACCCTAGTTTCTTGGTTTCGGAAGGAGAGAGCTTTATGTTCCATGTGAGGAAACTTTTCGTCGTCCTTCGCGGCACCGCTTTTGTCCAGCACTTCTATTTTTACGGCTTCGTTGTTGCTCAGCGGGAAACGGTCTTTGATCCATGCTGATTAGTTCTTTCTTGTTATTTTTGATGATTAAATCAGTGTAACCACCTTTTTCGCGGCGTAAGAAGAAAGAATTTTTCGCCGGATTTATCTTGGATATCTTCTTCGGATGCTGATTTTTCGGTCGTTGCCCAGCGTGATGTTCATTTCATTGTTGGTTTTGGTCTGGGCTGACGTGCGTGTTTCTCACCGATATACCATGTTCTCAAAAGATGACACTGCAGGCGCAGAAAACCCAAAATGATACTTGCTGGAAATCCTTTACTTTCGCTAAAAGATAGCTTTTCCCGTAATTAGGCGCAGTGAAATATTGATAATCGGCAGGGATTTTCTGCTGATAAAGACTGATGAGTGGTCTTCATTATTGGACAAAATATCGTAAGGAATGTCTATGTTCATAGCTGGTATTGAGCTCGTTTGCATTGACATTAAAACCCAGCATAGGCCGTAACGACTACTTCTTCTAAAGCATTGGACTGAACATCATCATACTCTTCTGCATTTACACTTCCCATTCTCTGATTCTTATGGCAGCAGATTTGTTGGCAATTTTTCTTCCTTAGGATTTCTCTTTCTTTCGGGCTTTGTGCATAGATGAACCAAGGGCTTACTGTAGGAGCATAGTTGTTTCTGGAAGAATTTCCATTGATATGGGTAAGTTTTACGCCTTTCCAGTCTAGCCCTGTATTTTGTTTTACAATCGCCTTTGAAGGTTACATCCAGCGGAGCAGAGATTTTATCAGCCTTTATCTCATAGTAAGGCTTCCAGAGACATTGTCTGTAAGATGAGTTGATATTCAGCTTGATATTTCCAGCGGCAGGAGACATTAGTTTTAGGACGATTACGCCATCTGCAAACTCTTCTGCTTCCTTCTGTTCTTTAGTTTTTAGGCTGCTTTTCAGTCGGGAAAGTTTTTTACTGAGGTCATCGCCTTTTGTTTTTTGAAACGAGTTTGTTTCCAGCTCTATTCTCTTGTTGGTGTAGAACTCAGTTGTTGTGACTGTGCAACATTGGAGGAACTGCTTCCCACCAGCACGGTTTGGTTTTTGTCCAAAAGTTCTACAGCTTTCTTGTTGGCATCCAGCTCTATTCGGTTTTTAGAGATGAGGTTTTCCACGATTTTGATGCTGTCATTTACTAATCTGTGGATTGGTAGTATCCATTTTTAAAATCTGTGGAATAATCATCAGTAAACTGCGAAGAAAAGAATAGAAAATGTTCTTGCTGTTTTACACCGATTTGGATAGTTTTCTGTTAATCTCTTCCGAAATATTGACGATTACTATTTCGAAATTCCCCGAAAGGAACACTGAAACTTACCGTGTTCTGCAGTTCTGCAGAGTTTCTATACACTTTCACGGCAGTTACTTTTTGCCTTTGTAAATGGGTTTTTGCAGAAAAATAAATTTCTGCCGAAAGCAAAAATAAAACGCAAATAAAGATATCTTTCATAATTAAAAATTTATTAGTGCTAGTTAAGAAATTAAAATGCAAAAATTAACGATAATGATAAAATCCCAAAATCAGAGGCTGTCCAAAGTGCTGCCTTTTGTCCAGCGGTTTTTAGTCCGTTATTCGCCCAAGTGTTACAGGTCTGCATGAAATTATAGCTTTCTTTGGCATCGTAGAAGGCATCATTTCCATAAACGGCATCCGTTTTTATATTAAATGTAAAATTCATTTCATCTTGTTTGAACTGGTTTTTGATGAATTTGACCAAATCGCTGTATTGCTTTTCGGTCAGCATTATTTTCTTGCAGTCATCATTTTCCTGCATTTTATCGTAGAAAGTGCAGTGCATGGCAGATTCACTCATCCAGAAAGCGGCTTTTATCGCTGTGGAAATCTTTAAATCAGCCCAAGTGGGCGTATCCAGATAAAATCCCTTGTCCCCCAGCCGACGCTGCCCACATAGGTGAAATCCGTTCTTTTGAAAGTGTATTTTCAAAAGGAATCTGCTATCTCAATCCATGACTTCCGTTTTGATGGGAACCACCAATCGTATGCATCCCATTGGTATAGATATACATAGGAATGGTTTTTTCAGGTCGGAGGTTTTCCTCGGCAGAACTTTGATCAAAAGGTAGTAAAGCCCCAAAACAATATACAATCCCACTATTCCTACGCAGAACGCCGATGGTTTTAAAAATGAAAACAAACGCCTTTTTCATCAAAAAGTAGAAAATTATTCCAAATTTCTCATGATTTCTTCATTCTTTCATGATTTTACTTGCTCTTCTTTTCAGTTGGTTGTATTTTTCAGTTCTTCATCGGTAGGATTAGTTTTACTCAGAAAGTTTCTTCTAAACCAGCGATTTTCTACTTCATAATCAGCAATTTTCTCTTCTGCTTTTTGAGTTTATTTTGCAGGTTTTTCTGTTCTTTGCTGATGAAAGTATTTTTGCAGGTTCAGCTTTACGGGCTCAACTTTCTCTTTTTATTTCAGCTTTTTCGCTTAGTTTCGCTTTTTCTATGGAAATTTCGGATGCTTTCTTTTTGGCGGTAATCCAAATATTCATCAATATTACCCTAAATTCTTTCATCTGCCCATCTCAGATTCAAAAATCTTGTCCACAGAGCCCTTGTAGAAATTCTCGGTCGTGAGAAATCACGATGAGTGTCCCCTCAAAGTTCTGAAGCGCCAATTTGATAATTTCCTTGGACTGGATATCCAGAGTGGTTGGTCGGCTCGTCCATGATGAGCGTATAAAAGGGCGGAGGAGTAGTTTGCACAGTGCCAGACGGTTTCTTTCTCCCCAGAAAGCACTTTGGTTTTTGCTTACGGCATCTCCTTGGAAAAAGGAAGCTTCCCAAAAAGATCTCTTACGCGCGGGCGGGTCTCCTCTGTAGCAGCATCTTCGGCTTCTGGAGAACGGTTTTATTAGGGGTCAAGGACTTCTTCTTGGTTTTGGGCAAAATACCCAATATTTACATTGTGTCCAAGTGTCCAGCTTCCTGTATAATCTTTGGTTACGCTAGCAAGTATCTTTGGCGAGGTCAGTTTTTCCTTGTCCGTTTTTGTCCAAAAGGGCGATTTTTCTCCTCTTTGAACGAAGAAATTCACATGGTCAAAAAACTCTGCTTATCGCCGTAGGCTTTTTCCCTAAATTTTTCAGCCTCGAAGATGACTTTTCCCTGGCGTGATGCTCGGCTGGAAACGAATATTGAATTTAGAAACATCCTCATTGTCTATTTCTATTCAGCTCTACTTTTTCTAATTTTTAATCAAAGACTGAGCAAAACTTGCCTTTGTAGCCGAAGCACGGAAGCGATTGATATTGTCCTCCATCTGTTTGATTTCGGCATCTTGGTTTTTCTTCGCCTGCTCTAGTTTTTCTCTTCGTTCTTTTATTTTAGTTCAAAGTATTTGGTGTAGTTGGCTTTATAATCATCAATTTTTATTATTAATGTCAAAAAGTTCGGTTGCAGACAGCGGTCATGAACTGCTTGTCGTGGCTCACGAGGACGATAGCACCAGGGTAGTCTTTCAGGAAGTTTTCCAGCCAGATGATGGATTCCATATCAAGGTGGTTGGTAGGCTCATCCAGCAGCATCAAATCATGTGAAGGAGAAGTTTATGTCAATTCTATTCTCATTCTTGCCAGCCGCCAGAAGGAATTCACTGCAGTGATTTTTATTAAAATCCTCCGCTTTGAAAGCCAAGTCCGAGCAGTACTTTTTCTACATCTCCTTCTAGGTTGTAGGCATCGTGGTGGTGCAGAAAGGTCGTTTAGCTCTGTCATTCTCTCGATGAGGTCATGGTAGGTCATGGTCTCGTAATCCGTACTGGGTAGCGAGCTGATGATTAACCTCGTCCAGCTCTGCTTTTCATGGCGTTTATCTTCTCAAAAAGCCTGCATAGTCTCATCCCAAACGGTTCTTCCTTTTCCACAAAATCTAAATCTTGTTTAGAAACCAATGGTGATGTTTCCCTGGAAACTGACATTTCTCTTCATAGAAACTGATTTCGCCCTGAAAGCATCTTTTTAAGAGCGTGGATTTCCCAGCGCCATTTTTCCGACTAAGCCTATTTTTGATCTTCCTTTTAATCGTAAAATTCACATTTTGAAACAAATAGTTCCCCTGAATGATGTAATCCTAATCCCCTGAACTGAAAGCATATTTTTATATAAAAGTTTTTAAAATAATCCGCAAAAATAGTGAATTTATCTTATTCTTCTTTTCTTATATCCTTCATAATAGTAGGATTGTTCAACACCTTTGAAAAATAATTTCTGTTTTTCGGTCTCTGAGGTGAGGTTTTCTTTCAAGAGAAAACGGATTTCCAAATCATTGATGGGACTTCTTTCCATCGTTTGTAAATAGGGTTTTATCCACAAACTGCCAATTTATCACTTTATTAAGGCGTCAAAATTAAATCCAGCCAAATGCGATATAGTTCTTCCATTTCCTTCCATGAATGGGTATGGGCGATGTTCATTTCTACATATTTAGCGATGATTTCCTCAAAAGGTGTTTTCTGGCATCTGCTCTATCTTTGGAGAATTTCATTGAGATAGAGAGCATTAGCAAAACGGAAACCTCCTTTGGAAATATTTTGTCTCTAATTTTTCCAACAAAATCATACAACCCATCAAAAATATATTTGTGGATTTGTTGTAATCCTTTGTGGTGCCTATCTTCCATTCGTTCTATATCTCCTCTTTCAAAGAGCTGAAAGGCTTTTTGCAGACTTTTTCGTCTATTTGTTTCATTTTATAGCTTTATTTTCTTAAAAATCCGTATTCAAAAACTTTTTGGAGTGATTTTTCAGCCAATACTTTGCAAGAGCTTCTCTCATTTCACCGATTAACTGAGTGTATGTCTCATCTACTGTTAGTTATTCATTTTGCCCTTATCATTTCTGCCTTGGAAATGTTCACAGGATATCGTATAGCGAGGCATTAGGATTGATGTTTTCCTGTTTCATGTAATAACGCCAAAAGTTCTTTCCTGCATCAAAAACTGCTGAGCTTCTGAAGAAAACACCAACGGAGCCAGAGAGAATTAGATTTAGATTGTCTTGATTAAGATTTTTGATGTTCTCTTCTGTAGGTTTTTATTTTTCCTTTGATGAAGTCCGTCATGAAGTTGCTTTGTGAACCTCTCAGGGGCATCTCACTTTCTGCTCTGTAAAAAGGTATCCAGTGGTTGATGCCTCTTTACTGCTTATTTCTGTTTTGTCCATGGAAAAAGTGTAAGCAAGGCAGTCACTTTGGAACTCTGTATCAGTCTGCCAGCCATCATTAGGAGATAAAAACTGGTCTCGGTCATTGGGCCAGTCAGCAGGGAAATACTGGTGGCGGACAGAAAGATAAATACACATTGGAATTAAATTTTCTGCTGGAAATTCTTGTATGTGTTCCTCCTCCAATTTTTCTTTTTCTCATTATCTAAAAACCATTCTTTGGTTTTGAAAATCATTTTCCAACAGATGCTAAATGTCCAATATAATTAGGCGAAAATATTTTTGATTTTTCATTAAGCCAATCACTGATATATATTTTTCGCCATCGTATGATGGTAATAATTTTATTCCAATAAACCTTCCTTTTTATCATCAAACATCAGCTATTGTTTCTTTTAAAAATTTCTTTTTATTTGTGTCCCCAAATAAAAACCAATAGGAAACTCTCCCGAAACATTATCAAAAGTATTAGCTGGAACTACAAAATTTTTCGAGCTTCGCTCGATAGAAATTTCGGAAATCCTGAAAGAGCTTGGTAATTTTCAACTTGAAAATTCTCCAAGCTTCATAATTAGGGATTTCATTATAAATTCTAAAAATTGGGCGAACATTTCACTGCTTGCTTTTTCCTATAATATCTTGATATTTAGAATGATTCTACTCACATGAACATTTTTCTGCCAATTCCTCTAACATTATCTCCTTCTGCATATATGGTGGACTGATGTAGATATTAATTTTTCGTCATCGGAGATAATCTCGCAGGAGCTGTCAGGCATTTTTCCGCCTTCTTTCTGTGGGATAAACTCATCGTTTAAGAAATCAAACTGGAATGCATGATTTTCAGCAGGTTGGCTCCGTGTTCTATTCGTTCGTGCATTGCATTTACATCCGCTTGGTCTAGGGTAGAAGCATAGATGTTATATTTATTGGTAAGCCCCTGCCAAGAGGTTTCCTGTTCCTGCCGCACAGTCCCAGATGTAGTATTCGTCTTGCCAGTTTTCACCAAGATAAGTCTGTAAGGTATTTCTGGAGAAAGCTCTACCCATTGTCTCGGGTAAAGAAAGCTCCTTCCGCTCACGGATATCCTGCGGAACCAGCAGGTCTCTCCCGCTCGATGATGTATTCTGATATTCCTTCAGAGGTGGGCGTTTGTAGCGTTTCCAGAACTGCTGATACACTTCTTTATTCCGAATACTGATAGTGGCATCAAACATCTGGTTTAGGTTTTCTTTGGCGATTTTTGTAACCTTGGTTTTGATAAATTACAAAAAGGCTGTCTCTTATGGATTGGTCATCTTCTATGTTTTTGGGTGTTTTTGTCATCTACAAACAAGTCTGCCAGATAGAAATCACTATCTAAAATGCCTGCTTTTTCAAATCATCCCAGTTGACCTCTATACTAGGTTTTACAACATCTAACCAGCGGAGATAGATGGGAGATAAAGTTGTTTTTGTCAATTTTATTTTAGCGGTGTGAGTGAATTTTGCAATATTTCTCTCAATCAGAATTTCAATTCTTTTGCATCTTTTCTCATAATCATAGATGTGGGCATTTTGTTTTAAGGTTTTTCTATCCTTTCTTTGATAAGTTGAAAATTCTTTGTTTCGTGGTTGCTGGGAGTCACATTCCAGTCAAAATCATTCAGGTAAAAATATCCTGAATGCTGATATATGGCACTTTGAAAGCTATTTTTGAAAAATCAAAAAGCTCCTAAAAACGCTGGGGAAGGGTTTTATCAAAGGTTCTGCCTTTTCCTATGGTCAAAATAAGTTGCACGAACATTGTGGTAGTATCATAGTTTCCTGTTTTGGCTTGCCCACAGCAGTGGATTCTGCAAACAAATCTCTGAGGGGAAATACAGAAAAGTCTATATTACCAATGATTTCGGTAGTATCAAAAATTCTTGAACCTGTCTGCTCCAACTTTATTTTTAAGTTCTTCTTCTCTGAATATTTTTGTAATACATTTCTTTATTTTAAACTTTACAAAAAGCAGCAAATTCAAGTCATAAAATAATTTGGATATCAGTTTTTCAGCCTAAAAATCACTAAATTGCAAAAGATAAACTCAAATAAAGTGAAAGTATGAAAACTAGATTTTTAAAAATAGGATTTGTTCTATTGTTTTATTTTCAGTATTTTTCATGAGGTGACAAGTGATCGCTACCGCTAACATACGTTGAAGGAGAAATTAGTGTAAAAGTGGAAAATGACGACAAGCAGAATATTATAAAAGACCCTAATGGAATAAGTGTTGTTTCTTATGGGAAAACTATTGGAAGGAGTTTCCGCCAAGAGATGGCACAATTTGTCAGTAGTAATAATGATTATACGATAGTTGCAGATGCTTATTTTTACTATGTTTTTCCTCCAATAGTGAGGTTATTTTTGAAAAGTATAAAACACGAAAATCATTAGAAAGCGAGAATGTTACCAAAGTGATGGATGGTAATCTGTTCTTAATCGGCGTGTGTGTGCATTATTTGGATTTTAATATTTATAGTAATGAGTTTAAGTTTGTTCCCATTCCCGAATTTCCTTAAATCCAATTATTTTGGCTTCTGGATACAGACTGAATGATGGGTATTTCTATAGTATGAAAGATGATAAAAGGTGTATTCTTATCGTGTAGATCAGAAAATGCAGGATTATCCAGATTTAAACCCGAAAACTACCCAGATTTTTAAAGAAAAACGATACTAAGTTTTTCCTTTACGATGAAGAGATACTTTCTATTTGGTGGATTTCCCCAGTTTTTACCAATGTTATAGCACAATTTAGAAAAGCAGGATTTTAATGGTAATTTTTAATAACTTGAAAGTGAGACAGATATGAGCTAGGGATTGTCTTGATTTTGGTAACGAGGGAGGATTTGGTTTTACTCCTTGGCTTCGCTTAAGGGTCATAGGCGATGTTCATTTTGTGGCTAGTAAAGCTGAGTTTAAGCCAGAAAAAGTAAATTGTATAAAGACAGCTTATTTAAACTATCGAAATGAATTGGATATTTCGGAAGTAAACACAAGGGAAAAGCTGAAAACAGGTTTTTGAGGATGTTTATAGCGATGGAGAGAAGTAACTATGAGCTTAGACTAGACACGAATGGAGAAGCTAAATTAGTCTTAAATCCAAGCCTTCAAAATATTGATTTTGAGAAGTTTGTGTTTTTGCAAAAATCAAGGACTTTTATTCGTATAAAAGTCAGCCAGCGTTTTGGGCGGATGGTAAAATCTGTTTTACTGAGCGAGAGAGCAAAACGAAGAAAAATATATCTTCTTATAAATCAAAGATTAAGGATTTGAAACTGGCTTTTTGCTTTTTGATGATAAAAATATTGATAGAGAAAAGGTTAATAAAAATATCGGAGATTTTCACGACGATGGAGTTTGTGGGTTCTTCTGTGGAGGTCGTTTCTCCTTGTGATGCCAATGGAAGATCTTTCTGTAAAGGTGAATTATGTATATTATTTCAGGGATAAAAATGCTCTTTTATCTATATAAAAGTGGTCAGGATGGGTTGAAAAATTGAATGTTGCCAATCCAAAGGAATATACCGAGGAAAATTTCTTGGAAAAGATTTTTGGGAAGAATTTTATCGTGGAAAAATAAATTTTTAAGGTTAAAATAATAAAAATAAAATTTTATCGTTAAAAATGATATATATTTTGGATAAAAAGAAATAATTTTATTTTTCTTTTGTACTCTGAAATTAAGAATAGTATATTTTAGGAATATTATGAAAATTAAGATTATTCATTGTCTGTGCTTTGAGTGCTATCACTATCCTTACAAGTTGTGGGGAAATAGTAATGTTAAAAGTGGAGGTGGGAACAAAAGAGTTTTACAAAGTGACAGGATGGAAACCAAACGACCAAAGAGGCTGGTTTTTCAGGTAAAGAACAAAAACAGGATGGCCAGGGATGGTATATATGTAGGTGGCAGTTCTTTTGTAATGGGATTGGTAAAGGATGATGTAATGCATGATTGAATATTACTCCAAGAAGAATGCAGGTAAGCTCATTCTTTATAGGTGAAACAGGAAATTACCAACTACGAATACCGTGAGTATAGTGACTTGGTTGAAATTTGTTTTTCCCAGCATCTGACCCTAATTTTAAAAATATTTATTCAGGGCACTGCCAGATACTTTGGTTTGGAATAACAAAACTTTCTAGAAAATGATTATTCTGAGACTTATTTGCCCTCCGGAATATGATTATTATCCAGTAGTTGGGGTGTCTTGGATTCAAGCATCTAGATATTGTGACTGGCTTACTGATAGAGCAAATGAAAAAGCCCTTATGGATAAAGGAGTAATCAAAAAGATTACTATGCAAATGAATCTAACAACCAAGGGGATAATACTTTCAATTTAGATAAATTTAGATCTGTGACCCAGAAATGCAGTCTTATGTAGATCAGAAAAGAGTAGAGAAAACAACGGGTATTAAAACAAAATACTAAAATTCATTCTACAATAGAAATGCTACTGCAGGTGTAGTTACTAGATTTAGACTTTCAACTGAGTAGAGTGAATATGCAAGCCTGGACTTCATAGAATTATAATAACTATTTAGGAAAAACTCCAAAAAGAAGTGACCAGTTAAGAGGAAAGAGAGGTGCTTTCAGAGGAATGTATCTTGAAAACTTTTAAACAAGGTAGAGGAGACTATTCTGGTATTGCAGGATGGAATAACGATGGTTCTCCAGCAACATTCCGATGTGAAAAGATATCCGTCTAACGACCAGGAATCTATGGTATGTTTGGGAATGTTGCAGAATGGACATCAGATGTATACAGACCTGCTATAGATGAAGAAGCTAATGACTTCAACTATTATAGAGGTAATATGACTAAGTTGAATCTGTGAAAAATCCAGATGGAACTTATAAGAAAATAACAGGGAATACTATAAGTATGATACCTTAAAATGATGGAAGACTTGTTTATAAAGGATTGCCTGGTCAATATGAAAGAGTTATCAAAAACAAGTATAATAAGAACTATATGGATGGTGACTTTATGTCTTCATTAGAATCTGGTTACGGAAAAGTTCTTGATGATAGTGCTTCATAGTTCAGTATGTATAACTCTGTGAAGAGAAGATTTATAGTAGATGGACAAGGAAAAGTAGTCCTTCAGAAAGATGATACAAAGATCTTCTAGAAATGTCTAATACTATAAGAGTAGTAAAAGGAGGCTTTGGAGAGATACAGCTATTGGCTGGATCCAGGACAGAGAAGACTTAAGGATGAGAATAAAGCTTATGGATGGATTGGTTTCCGTGTTGCTCAAGATGCGAAAGATAAATTAAACCAAAGATCTCAGGAGATAATACTATCTATAAAATCCTTTCCAATTTTGGAAAGGATTTTAGTATTGGGGAATGATTGATATTAGAGAATTTTATTCTGCATACTTTAATGCAGGAAATGTATGGACAGATAGTAGAAAAATAAAAAGGTGATGTCTTTTTGCTTTTTCTGGGAACAGTTTAATGCTGCTACATTAGCAGATAAAGGCTGTAGAACAGGGAGCTTGGCTGTTGTTGTGGAGGATAAACAGTATGCCGATGTTCAAAAATATATTTTTACTCCTTCAACTTTGAGTTTTTATAGCAGCTGGCGCTTTATCATCGTGAACAGCTTAAAAATCCCCAATAATAGCTCTTACGGGAAGCAATGGGAAAAACTACCACAAAAGAACTTATTCATGCTGTTTTTCTCAAAAATATAAAACCCTAATATACCTTCGGGAATCTCAATAATCACATAGGCGTTCCTTTAACACTGCCTCCATAACCAATGAACACGAGATGGCTGTGGTAGAAATGGGAGCAAATCATCAGAAAGAAATAGAATTTTTATGCTCTGGCAAAACCGAATATCGGCTATGTGACCAATTTTGGAAAGGCTCATTTAGAGGATTTGGAGGATTTGAAGGAGTGATTAAAGGAAATCAGAACTTTATGATTATTTGATTCAGCACAATCAAACTATTTTTGGTGAATGAGAACAGATGAAATTCAGCTTGAAAGACGGAATCTTATCTAAATAAAATAACATTTGGTAAAAGAATCTTCGGATTATTATTTTGATAAATTCACAGAGCAGAAATTTAGCTAGGACTTATTTATCAAGGCAAAAATAAAAATCCCACCTTACGGGCGAGTATAATTTCACTAATCTCTGTGCGGCGGCGAGTTTAGGGCTTCATTTCGGAGTGAGATTCATCAGATTAAGACCGCACTAGAGAATTATACGCCCACAAATATGTGTTCTCAGGTCACTGACAGAAACGGAAAAACGCTTGTTTTTGGATACCTGACAATGCAAACCTCGAGCAGTATGGCGCTTTCTCTTAAAAACTTTAATGAATTTGAAGGAACAAAGACCATCATCATTGGTGACATGCTGGAGCTAGGAGAGGAGAGCCACAAAGAACATCAGAATATTTTATCTTGGCAAAATCCCTGTCTTTTTAACGAAATCATTACCGTTGGAAAACATTTTGAAAGAAATAAATTCTTCTGGAAAATCTTTCGCGACTTCTGAGGAATTAGCAGAATTTCTCAAAAATTATACGATAAGCTCAGAATATTCTGCTGAAAGGGTCTAGAGGGATTGCTTTGGAAAAATCATAGAATATTTATAGAAAAATGAAAATAAAAACAACACAGCTGAAAGACTGCTACATCATAGAACCTACTGTTTTTGAGGACGACAGAGGATATTTTTATGAAAAATTCAATGAACAAAAATTCCAGCAACTGACAGGATGAACGGGCATTTCGTTCTAGGATAATGTTTCAAATCTTCTTATGGAGTTCTTCGCTGGCTGCATTTGCAGAAAGGAGATATGGCTCAGGCCAAACTGGTATCTTGCTTGGAGGAAAAAGTCTGGGATATTGCGGTGGATTTGCGGGAAGACTCGCCTACTTTTTGAGCGCTGGTTCGGTGTGGAACTTAGTGCTGAGAATAAGCTCCAGCTCTACATTCCAAGGGGTTTTGTCTCATGGATTTTTCGGTGTTGAGCGAGACCGCAATTTTACCTATAAATGTGATAATTTCTATAATAAAGAATCCGAAGGCGGTATCATTTGGAATGATGCAGAGCTGGACATAGACTGGAAACTCCCGCTTTCCGATATTATTTTATCCGAAAAGATAAGGTGCAAAAACCTTTAAAGAAAAAGAATTTCTAACTAACAAAACGGAATATCATCATAAAAACAAAGGGGCTTAATGTGTTTAAGTCCCTTATTTTATTATTTAAAATTTGTGTAAACAATTTGTTTTTCCTGAAATAAGATTTGTGATTTTGTGAAATAATTAGTTTTGGGCAAAATAAGAATTGTGGATTTTGTGAAATAATTAGTTTTGAAGAAATAAGAATTGTGATTTTGTGAAATAAATTAGTTTTGGGCAAAAATAAGATTTGTGATTTTACGAAATAATTAGTTTTTAGACGAAATAAGATTTGTGATTTTGCAGAAATAATTAGTTTTTGGGCGCGAAATAAGATTTGTGATTTTGCGAGAATAATTAGTTTTGGGCGAAATAAGATTTGTGATTTTTGTGAAAATAATTTAGTTTTGGGCAAAATAAGATTTCTTATTTCGTAAAAATCATTTGTTTTGAGCGAAAATAAGATTTTAATATTTGCAAAAACAAATGATATAGTTCAAACAAAATCCAGTAACAAGATTTCACTTCACGGCGTTTAAGTCCTGAGCAATCAGCCAGCCTTCGCTCCAGCACGCTTGGAAGTTGAAACCGCCAGTAACCGCAGCGATGTTGAGAACCTCGCCAGAGATGTAGAAATTGAGCAGTTTTTGCTTTTCATGGTTTTGAAATCCATCTCTTAAGATCCACGCCGCCTGCCGTGACGAACTCCTCTTTGAAAGTGCTTTTTTCCTGTCACATTCATTCGGCAGCACAGATTTTCTATGATTTTCTGCATTTTCTTTGTTGTTGATATTGGCTAATTGTTTAGCTGTATCAATTCCAGAAACGAATAAAATTCTTTGCCAAAAACGATTGGTAATATCAAAAACTCGCCTGACCGATGGATTTTTCGTTCATTTTCTTTGAAATTTCTAAATATTTCCAAAGCATCTTCTAAAGCCGTTCCGATGAAATTAACGATGATTTCAAACTGGTATTTTTAGTGCCGCAAGTTCTCTCGCTCCCCATGCTGATAGTTTTAAGATCGCAGGGCCGCTCAGTCCCCAGTGGTAATGAGCAGAGAGCCAGACTCTTCTAAATTTAATTTTGGAATTTCAATATCTACATACCGAAAATTCGTTCCATGAGGTCTTTCAGTATTTCATTTTTAATGTTAAATGTAACAAAGACGGAACGGGCGTGATAATCTGATGCCCTAGTTTTTCTAGTATTTTAAATGCTTTCGGCGAACTTCCCCAGTTGAATACCACATAATCCGCGAAATAATTTTTGGTCTGTGGTATGGATTTTTATATCCGTTTTCCTGCAGCAGAATCTCGGTAACGGTCTGTTTGGTAAGTATTTTTACATTTTTCTTTCTGCATTCATTCACAGGCAGTCTATGATGCTTTGCGATGAGTTGCTTTCAGGAAAAATTGGTTGTCATCTTCATTTGTGAGGAGCTACTCCGTGTTCTTCGTACCAGTTCATGGGTGTCTCCAGGCTGGAATTTTTGTAAACACGCTGAGGAGTTCTTTGTTTCCACGAGGGTAGAAACTGCACAAGTTCTCTCGGGTCAAAACAAGCATGGAAACATTGCATCTGCCGCCGCCTGAGAGTTTTTACTTTTTGCAGGACATCAGAATTTTTGTTCTAAAAATAGTGACATCGTATAGTTTAGTATCAATATTTGCAGCGGTAAAAATCCAGAAGGCCTCCTCCGATGATGATTACTTTTTCATAATTCGAAAAGAAAAGACCTTCAACATTTTCTTTTAGAGTAATGCTGAAGGTTGTTTTTATAAATAATTAAAATTATTTTTGTTGTTTTTTTCTGTTGTTTTTGTTGCTCTTTCTGCTGTTCCTTCTTCTGTTCTTGTGCTTGTTCCATCAGCTCACGCATTTTTCTTTTGGAATCGCCCTTCTTTAGCAGGTTTAGCTTTGTTTTTTCTCCTGAATCTGAGCGTGAGTTCTTTTTCATCGATGATAAAGTGTTTGATGACAAAGTACAATCACGATGTTCAGAGCATTTGACACAAAAATAGTACCAAGAAAGCCCAGATGCAGCAGAGTTCAGGAAGAACATGAATGTAATAGGAAAATATACATCAGAGGTCTCATGTCTGGCATTCCTTCTTGTCTCGGTGCCTGCATGTTTCCAGAAGTCATGATAGTGTAGATTAAAACAACCACCGTACAAGCCACTGCAAAAATACTAAATGGTCTATTCCTAGGAAGTTAGATGGAATCTTGATGATATCATCATATGAAGATAAATCCTCTCACGAACCAGAAGCTCTTGCCTCGGAAATCGATATAATCTCGGGAAGAAACGGAATAACGCGTGAAAATAGGCACCTGCATAAGGGCTGGAATACATCCCGCCAGCTGATTGACTCTAGCATTTCTATACACCGCCAATACTTCCTGTTGTTTTTCAGTGGGTCAGCATCTTTGTATTTTTCATTTACTGCATCTACTTCAGGTCGGATTACTCTCATCATCGCGCTTAGTTTGTGCTGTTTTGAACATGATAGGCGATAGGATAAGTTTAACCATAATAGTCAGCACTAAAATAGCCCAACCAGCCGTAAGTCCTAAATGGTTTTGAATAAATTCGATAAATAGGATAAAGAACCAAACATTGATAGTTCTGATGAATGACCAGCTGAGCGGCAAGATTCTATCAAAGTTTTTATCATAGCTTTTAAGTAAATCTAAATCTAACGGCATAAAATACCAAGAGAAACTTTCGTTAAATCTCCTTGTTTCCAGAGAGATTTACTTCAGCTTTATAGTTGAAAGTTTTTAGATAATTTTCCTTTGTCCACTGGTTCTTGGCTTCCTGTAGACTGTGTAGTCCATTTTTAGCCTCGAAAAACAGCCGTGAAGAACTGGCTTTTTCACACCGATCCAGTCTAGTGTTTCTTCGGTTTCGTCCATTTCTCCTCTTCCATCATAATCATAGCTGGAATAGTTGTCAAATGAATAAACAAACTCTGTGTAGCCCTGCTGCTGAGTTCTACCTTTTTCTGTAGCCAAAGCTTGGTAATCCCAAGAAAACTGAGCTTTTGTTGTCATTGGTTACTTTAGAAAGTCCTTCTGTTTTTACCTGAAAATCAACTTTGTAGTTTTTGTAAAGTATAGATGAACTGAATCGTAGCAGATTCCAGCTGTGCTTGTAGGGTCACCACATTGCCACTTACTGTTGGAGTAAAGTTTAAGTTTTTGGTGCTTACTAATTTACCAGCTTTGTCTTTAAAAAGTAAATCCGTAGTTTGAGTTCTCGTTATTGAATAAATACAGAGGTTTATTTTTGTCTGTTTTGTCATAAGAGTTGTATTGGTTCATTCTTACCGAAGAAATCTGCCCGCCAAGGTTAGAAATTTCCAAAGTAAGTTCATCATTTTTTGAGAACCGATTTTTCTCCATTATGAGAGGCAACTGCTTTTACAATTTTTCAGTTTGTTCGGTTTTTACCTGTTGTTGTTCAGCCTGTTTTTCTTGTCATTTTTTATTAGAATACTGGAAAAACGATACCGCTAAAAATAAATCCAGCAAAGACAACCATATTGATAAACTGGCTTCTTTTCAAATCCTCTGTTATTATTCTGCATTTTTAGTTTAAAAAAATTATTGCCGACAAAGATAAACAAAAATTAGTGAAAAGATTTATTTCGTTAGAAAATAAGTTGTGATTTTTTTATTAGAAATAATAAGATAATAAACCCTTTTAACTCGTAGGTTAAAAGGGCTATTGACAAATAAAATTATTTTTATGGTTTGCAGATGCTTTTATGAAAGCAATGAACAAAGGGTGTGGAGATGCCATGTACTCTTTGTATTCTGGATGGTACTGCACACCCACATAGAAAGGATGGTCTTTAAGCTCCACTACTTCTACAAGGTGGGTTTCTGGGTTGAATCCAGAAGGGATAAGTCCCTTTTTCTCATAATCCCTCTATGTAGTCATTGTTAAATTCATATCTGTGTCTATGTTCTTCCGAAATCAGCTCTGCATTGTAGATTTCAGCGATTTTAGTGTTTGGTTTTTAGTTTGCATTTCAAGCGCCCAGACGCATAGTTCCGCCTTTGTCTATCACATCTTTCTGCTCCTCCATTAGGCTGATAACAGGTAAGGCGAGTTGTCATCAAACTCCATACTATTCGCCTTTTTCAAGTCCTAATACATTTCTTGCAAATTCTATCGTGACAATCTGCATTCCGAGACAAATTCTAATAATGGAATATTGTTTTCTGGCGTATTTGGCAGCGGTTATCTTTCCTTCTATTCCTCTGTCGCTCAAAAACCAGGTGCGATGAGAATACCATCTAAATCTTTTAGATAGTCTTCTGCATTTCGTTTTCTAGGTCACCGCTGTAGATCCATTTTAGCTTCACATCTATTTCCTCTGATGCTCCTGCGTGGATGAAAGCCTCGGCTATGGATTTGTAAGTGAATCTGGCAAAGAAACATATTTTGCCGACAAAGCCCTATTTCTACGGTTTTCTTAGGGTTTTTATATTTTTAAGGAAATTTTGCCAGTTTTTAGATTAGGTTCTTTGTCATAAGGAAGCCCTAAACCTTTAAGAACCACTTGGTCAAAATTCTGCTCAGTGCAGTTCTATAGGAACGCGGTATATAGTGTCTACATCCTTACATTCCACCACATTTTCTATGGCTACATTACAGAACTGAGCAAGTTTTAGACCTAATGTCTTTGGTGATGCAGTATGTTCGGTTCTGCAGACCAAAACATCTGCCTGAACGCCGCTTTTCCATCAATGCTTTTACAGAGTGCTGAGAAGGCTTGGTTTTTAATTCGCCACTTGAAGCCAGATAAGGCAGTAAAGTAAGGTGAATCATCATAGAGTTTTTTCTCCCAGCTCCCATTTCAACTGGCGAACAGATTCTAGTGAGGTAAAGACTCTATGTCTCCCACCGTTCCGCCTATTTCAGTGATGATGATATCATAGCCTTCATTAGAAAGAATTTTTATTCTTCTCTTTATCTCATTGGTAATGTGTGGGATTACTTGCACGGTTTTCCCAAGGAAATCACCTTTTCGCTCTTTTTCGATTACGGTTTGGTAGATTCTTCCTGTGGTTACATTATTATTTTGGCTGGTATTAGTATCCAGAAATCTCTCATAGTGCCCTAGGTCTAGGTCTGTTTCTGCGCCGTCTTCGGTCACATAGCATTCGCCGATGTTCATATGGGTTTAGTGTCCCTGGGTCGATGTTGATATAAGGGTCAAGTTTCTGTATCGTGACTCTTAAATCCTCTGGCTTTCAGTAGCATACCTAGGGAAGCGGAAAACGATTCCTTTTCCTAATGATGATGTTACACCTCCTGTTACGAAGATGTATTTGGTATTGTTTTTTAGACATTCGTTTAGGTTTGTGCAAAGTTAAAAATAAAACAAGCTAATTTTACAATTTTATGTAAAAAGCTCATAATTTTTATAATGATATTAAAATCAACTTATTTTTCTTCTCCGAGAAGAAAAATTCCACTATTTTACCGCCTATCCACGAGAAAGGGAAGAAAGTAAGGAAAATTCCTACCTGATAAAAAGTAGGGTGGTGGGGAATATAATAATATCCAAAAACCGCCATAAATAAAAAGGATAAAACCAATCAGCATGGCGTAGGCTACCTTTTGCTTGTTTCACTACAATGGCAGTTGTAACTCCGCTTATGATGGATGCTACGCCTGTGGAGATGAGCAGTGCTACGAAAAGCTTTATCATGATACATTTCCTCCAATAGTCTGCCCTCAGTTTTCGTAAGGAGAAATCCCAGAGTAAGTCACCCACTCTGAATTGAGCCGTAGTCCAGCAGCAATCACAAACATAGCAACTGCCAATCCCAGTAAAACTGCAAAAGTATTTCTTAAAAATCCCATAATTTATTTTTGATGAGCTGTCATAGAAATTTCTATGTTTGCATTTTTAGGAAGAGCTGCTACTTGGATGGTTTCTCTGGCTGGATAAATGCTGTCTTGGAAGTAAGAGGCGTATATTTCATTTACGATACCAAAATCATCCATGTTTTTAATGAAAATGCTTGTTTTCACTACATTAGATCATTTGGGCTTCTTCTAAAATGGCTTTTAGGTTCTTCATTACCTGATGCGTTTCTGCTGCGATGCCTTTTTGCCATTTCTCCTGTTTTAGGATTTATAAGGGATTTGCCCAGAGATATATAAAAACACCGCCTGCTAGTACCGCTTGGGTATAAGGTCCGATGGCAGCAGGTGCATTCTGTGTAGAAATCATCTTTGTCATAGTTGCCTTTTTCAGTGTCGGGGCAAAGATACAAAATCTTTACTGCTTTTGGGGATCATTTCCTGAAAAATAATTCTATGAAGGCTGTTTTCATTTTTAAAACTAAGTTGATATTCTCGCTTCATAACTTTACTTTTAGTAAAAAGCAAGAAAGAGGCTAAATTAAAAGTAAAGCGAACTTGCAGACTGCGGGAAACTTCGATTTTGTATTTTTACGGCATCTTTTAGGATGTTAGCCTTTTATACCGATGTAGAAATCACACTTTGTACTGCCCAAAAGGCGCAGTTGAAATTGATACTGAAACTCCTTTGGTCACGCGAAAACCCTAATCTAGAATAAGCAAAATTCTTAGTTTACAATATCGTAATGGTGCTGCCAGTAATGTTCCAGTGAGGAGTGAGTTTAATACCGCCGTTCAGCCCAACAGATGCCAAAGACTCTCCATGGCGTCTTGCAGAATTATTGTAGGAATAATTGCTGCTTATAGTAAGAGTCCAGTCTTGCGGGAGAATCGTGCATAGTTATCATCATCAAAAATAGTAAGGTTCATACATTATTTTCGCCTCTTTTTGTAGGTTTCGGCAGGGGATTTTTGTCTTTGGATTTCAGAAGGTCATGCAGAGAAACATTTACCCCTAAATTGAAATACTGTAATCTGAAATTCCCAATCGCGGTCCAGCCTTGTCCCTATATCAGCGCCTGGGGCAAGTAGAATTTTGTAAGGGTCAAAGGTGGCATTATAGAGTCAGGTTCAGTTTATTATTAGACAAAGAATTCTGCGCATTGATGCTGATGTTTGACCATCTAAAAGAAGGAGCGGCAGCATTATAACAGCGAAATTAATTCCGATATTTTCAAAAATCTCCTATCTTCTTGCCCTGTAGAATCCGTTTTGATTTAATTTTTCATCTCAATACTATATTGAAATTAAAGGCAACAGCATAGATTTTTCCCGAACTCGGCGAACCATAGATTCCCCCTCAAAGATGGAGATAAGCGACTGTATTTCCGCTGGCATCATAATATCTTTATAGTATCCCCAGCTTTCTTCACTGAAATCAGGGGTGTATGAAAACCCTATACTAGGCGTAAAACATGTCTTACGCTTGGATTTTTGCTGTTTTTCCCAAATTTCAGCATTCCATATAGTGTGGTCTGGACAGAAGCAGAGGTATTGAATGTGGAAAAACCCCTGATATTTTCCTGTGTTCAGAGGTTTCTACCTTGTTGCTAATGTTGTTGTATTCTTTTCGGATGGTTTTATTAGTTTAAGACATTGTCTGCTGTGGCGTTTATAGAAGTTAAAATACCTGAACACCGTAGTTGTGGTGCTTAGGCTGGTCAGGTTTCTCATTCTCGACTTCATTTTGTCCCACATCGCTTTTTGTGAAAAATTCATTTTGCCTTGCAGAGACTTGGTTTCTTTGAAATCAAATTTAGTATTTGCAGCTGATGTTTTCTCAAAAGTCCGCTTCACTCCCGTCTTTTGGTTTAAAAAGGTCAAAATTGATTGAAACTTGCCGTGAGGGAAGGAAATCATCTCAGACAACCCTGTGGAGAAGTTCTGTGAATACATAAGGCTTCCTGTTAATGTAGCTGGGAAGTTTAGAAATCTGGTAATGCTACTACCGTTGAGTTCTGCTGGGCATTGAGTACATTTTCATTAAAATATAATTATTGTTGATATTATTATTATAAAACCGTGTGCTCACAATATCCACCGATGCCGAGAGCTGCAAGAAAGGATTTGCTTTGCATCCTGCTGGTGGCTCCATGAGATTCTGTAAGTACCTGTTTTGGAGTAGTTAAGCGAGCCCCTATGCCGCTTACCGTAGTTCCTGCATCCATACGGAAAAGAACCGGAATATTTATAATTCTTTTTTATAATTGAGTTCAGGTCTGATATTCCAGCTGCCTTTGGTGCTAGTAATCCAATAAAACCTTGTAGTCGACAAGCTCCTGGATATGGTAGCAGCCTAATCCGTTAAGGTAAAACCCGACATCTTGTCTTTCCCCGAAACTCGGAATTCGAAATCCAGCGCTGCGGGTATCCGTAAATGGCAAAAATAGCGAAAGGAAGAACCAGCGGGTAGGGGAACCTGCTCTATATAAAAGCTGTATCGGTCCAGAGACAACGGTTCCTCGCCTTTTATTAATTTTAATAGTGATGCACTGAGGTGATAGTCCGCAAGGCTGTTCTTTCTTTTTAAGGAAAAATTTTCATCAGTGGTAGATGCCTTTTTCTCATAAAGAACACCGAATCATTTACTTTTTGTTTTTTGTGCAACGATTACGCCTTCGCTTTCTTCTGTTCGTGCATTATAGGCGATGGCTTGTTTTTGTCTTAAAATTATAAAGCTTACCTCGTTGTATTCATATCCTCCCCTGCGTGGCTACGGCGGCATCTTTTATTTTTCCCAAAGAATCTAATTTTCCTCTTGCATAGATTACGCCGCTGCTCCAGTCAATGCTTATATAATCGGCATCAATCTGCATGTCTTGGTATTTTACCGCGCATTTTTATTCAGGAAAGTGGTCTTTTTCATGTATCATTTTCGTTATTGTCCGATTTCATATCAGCGGAGCATTCAGCTGTTCTTCTTTTCGAATAACAACGGAATCAGTCTTGTTTTCCCATTTTTGACAACTTTTTCAGGATTATTTTGTGCTAAAAATTGTTAAAAATTAGGATAATTAAAATATGTAAGGTAATTTTTGAATTTTGTATTTATCAATTTATTAAATCTAATAAAAATTTTAACGCTCCAAAAATAATAATTTTTAAACTGATGAGAATAAATAAATTTTTAATAAGAGTAACTTTAACAGTAATTTTAACATTATTTTTCATCCCAGCTTCATGCCCAAAATAAGAAGTTTACGGTTGTCTTGGACGCAGGACACGGCAGGTCTGACCCTGGTCATACAGGACTTTTTCGGATTTGGGAACTCTGAAATCGAGAAGGATATTACTTTGGCTGTTACTCTATTGATAGGAAGAAATTGAGAAAGAATAAAGATTTCAAAGTCATATACCAGAAAAACAGATGTTTATCCTACGCTTACAGAAAGGACAAACTTAACCAACCGAAGTAAGGCGGATTTATTCGTATCAATGCATTGTAACGCTTCAAAAGGTCGGAGGCTTACGGGACAGAAACTTTCGTACAAGGCCGAAACCAAAACAAAGAAAATTTAGAAGTAGCAAAAGCTGAGAACGATGTGAATCTATCTCGATGAGCAGGATAGAGAAACCTTTGCTTCTATGACCCAAATTCTCCAGATCTCTGATTGCTCTAAAAATTCAGCAAAGTAAATATCTAGAAAGTAGCCTTTTTATTGGGAGGACTTATAGAAGATAGCTTTTGTGAATAAAAGATAAAAGATATTCAAGAGGCGTGAAACAGCAGAACCTCCATGTTTTTACGAAGAAATGCAACACCTTCAGTTTTTAGTGGAAATGGGTTTGTTAGTAATTATGAAGATGCTAAATATATATCCAGCCAAGAAGGGCAGGGAAGCCATAGCAGAGTCTGTATATCAGTCTATTGTAATTATAAGAAAAGATTGGACAGAAATGCAAAAAGTAGAGCCAGTAAAAAGAAGCAGAAACCACTAAAAATGACTACAGAGTTCTGCTGATGAGTTCTACAACTAAATATAATGATGGAGACCCTGCATTCAAGGGCTTGAAGTATATTTTTGACAATTAAAAGAAGGTTCTATGTATAAATATTATTACAGCACGACTAATTATGCCTCTATAAAAAGAACAAAATGTAAAAACAGCCAAAGATGCAGGTTTTAGAACTGCGTGGGCGGTTGCGTTTACGCCTAATCAAAAAGCTTTCTAATGGATATTACACCATAGAAGTGGCTGTTTCAGAGAATAGGTTACTGAAAGAATCACTAATACCTAAAGCTAAAAGATGTGAGAACGCGAAAAAACAGGAGGTGTACATTATTATACTTATGGTAATGTAAAAACCTTGGAAGAAGCTATAAAACTGAAGAAAGAAGTAGAAGATAAAGGCATAAAAAAATGTGGTTATTCACAGAAAAAAATTAGTATAAATTATTTGGTAGATTATATATACATTTGCAAACGCAAAAATAAATGGCCCGTTCGTCTATCGGTTGAGGACTCAAGATTTTCATTCTTGCAAGAGGGGTTCGATTCTCCCTACGAGGCTACTTTTTAAATTTAAAATAGTAGTAGTAATAAATTTACTTTGTAAAATATTTAAAAGATTATGGCAAATCATAAGTCAGCACTTAAAAGAATTAGACAATCTGAAAAAGAAGATTAAGAACAGATACTATCACAAGACTGCGAGAACAGCTTTGAAAGTATTGAGAAGTGAAGAAAACAAAGCTGTAGCTTTGGAACAGTTACCAAAGGTAGTATCTTTATTGGATAAATTAGTGAAAAGAAATATTATCCATAAAAAAATAAAGCTGCAAACTTAGAAAAGTAAGTTGGCGAAAGCATGTTAATAAATTAGCATAATAGGCTAGTATAAAATTTGTTGGCCCGTTCGTCTATCGGTTGGGACTCAAGATTTTCATTCTTGCAAGAGGGTTCGATTCCCCTACGGGCTACAAAAAGAAAGATTATCAAATAATTCTCTTTTTTATTTTATTTTTTGACTAATACAATTTTTATTTGGAATTACTTCTTATAGTGAATTTCTCGTAGCCAGCGTAGGGTTTTTAGGTAACCCTGCTGCCAGTTGGATATCAATGAGGCTTTCCAGATATTCATCATCTCTGTATTTTATGTGGGTTGTATTCCTTTTTGGGGTCTATGTCCGCACATTTCCTTTTACATTTCAAAGAAAAGCATTAAAACCGCCTTTGAGTTCTTTTATCAGTTCATAGACCATCTGTGGAGCGGTTCATAAGTTTTTGCGAAAAATTTGCCCTTCAGAGGTGGTTCAAATCCCTTAATTTGGTTTCGTATTGTGAAGCCAGTTCTTTGTTTTCTCTTATGTGTCTTCTTTTTCTCCTCCTTTCATGTTTTGTATATCAGCCTGTAAACTGCGGTATTGTTCTAATGCAGTGAAATAGAGGATACACGAGAGAGTTTTTGTTAAGGAAAAAGTAATAATTTCGGTCAAGCTGGTTGTTAAATTTTGGTTTTTGAACTAAGGTATAGTTCATCCATAATGACTATTCGCTCTCCATCGATTTCATAAACTTTGGCTTTCAGAACATTGTCGTAATATATTCTTTTCCATGTTCATCTATTAGCATTTCTGTGTTGGGTTTCTCCTGAGCATTTAGAATAAGCCCAGAAACAAATAAGGAAATAAATAGTGTAGTTTATAAAAATCATTACTTTTTACATCAATTTTTAATTTATTCAACAATACAAAAATCATTCCTTTTATGGCTAAATTTAAAAAGAATCGTTAGAATTTTTTTAGAAAAATATTTAAATACAGCATCTCCTAGGGGTTTGAACAAAACGGGCAACAGCTTTGGTGTGATTATATCAGCCTTTTGTGGATAAAGTGGAGGTGGATTATTACGGAACGGCATGCGGAATTATCAATCCTAAAGCTGAGTTCAAAGTCGTGATAGAAGCCCACGCCGACGAAAATCTCTTGGTATGTGAACTATATTACGGATGATGGACTGATTTATGTTATTAGAAATGGTGGTTCAGACCAAGTCATTGCACCATCTAAAGTTGTTAATATTCATGGTAAAAGGTGTAGTGAAAGGGGTTTTTGGCTGGCCTGCTATTCATACGAGAGCCAATCAGAACGAGCCAACACCGAAATTAGACAATATTTTCATTGACTGCGGAGCGACTACCAAGGAGGAAGTGGAGGAGCTGGGTATCCATGTAGGCTGTATGATTACTTACCCAGATGAGTTTTTGAGCTGAATGACAGATATTTTTGTTTGCAGAGCATTGGACAATAGAATGGGAGGTTTCATGATTGCTGAGGTAGCTCGTATGCTGAAAAGAAAACAAGAAAAACTGCCGTTTGGGCTTTTATATTACCAATTCTGTTCAGGAAGAAATCGAGACTTCATGGACAGAAATGATAACAGAGCGTATAAAAACCAAATATTGCGATAGTTACAGATGTGACCCACGATACCACTACTCCGATGATTGAGAAAAAGAAGGAGGCGACCAAAATGTGGAGCAGGGCCTGTAATCGCCTATGCACCAGCAGTGCATCACAAAGTGAGAGATTTGATAATAGAAACTGCCGAGGAATAACATTCCATTCCAAAGAGCAGCATGCAGCAGGGGCTACAGGAACGGATACAGATGCCTTTGCTTACTCTAATGGAGAGTTCCATCGGCACTGATTTCTTGCCGCTTAGATACATGCACGACGGTAGAAATGGTGGACAAGAAAGATGTGAGCGATATTATAAAGTTGATTTACAATACTTTACTACAAATTAAACCTAAAATAGAACTAAAATATTTTTAGTAAAAATTATTATGAAAATCAATCTTTCAGATAAACTGTATTATTCCATTGGAGAGGTGGCGCTGGCTTTCGGGGTCAATGCATCACTGCTCACTATTGGGAGAAAAAGAATTTCCTATTCTCAATCCTAAAAGAATAAGAAAAGGAACCCAGCTATTTCACGCCAGAGGATATTAAAAACTTGAAGATTGTTATCATCTGGTCAAAGAAAAAGGCTACACGCTGGATGGAGCCCGTATTGCACTAGTAACCAATGATAAAATAGAGGAAAATGTAAATATCATAGAGCGGCTGGAATTTGTTAAAAAGTGAACTAAATAAGCTAAAAATTCACTAATTGACAAAGAATAGGCATAAATATATTGTTTAATTCTAAAAATAGTTTTATAGTTTGCTATCCAAAAATATAATAAATCATTATGGAAGTAGTTCAACAGAAGAAAGGGACATCCTAAAGGACTTTACCTCTTGTTTTACTGAGATGTGGGAGCGTTTCGGTTATTATGGAATGCGATGCGATACTCATGTATTATCTTACAAAAACATATTTGCAGGAGGATTTAGAGAATAGACTCAGCAGAAGCAAGTATTATTTATGGTAACTTTACAGGATTAGTGTATTTTACACCATTGATTGGTGGGTGGTTAGCAGATAAATATCTAGGACAGGAGATTAGCTGTTACTATTGGTGGGGTTACGATGATGCTGGGGCAGTTTGCTCTTTTCTAATGAATAATATGACAAGGGCTCTATATTGGGCTATTCTTATTAATTATAGGTAATGGGTTCTTTAAACCTAATATTTCTATACTGGTGAGAAAACTATATAAAAGATGGAGATGAAAGAAGAGACTCTGCATTTTCTATTTTTATATGGGGATAAATTTAGGTGCATTAATAGCTCCTATCGTAATAGGGTCTTGACAGATATTTTTGCAGCTAAGGATAGTAACGGAGATATTATGTCTTATGGGTATAGATATGGATTTTTAGCCTCATCTATTGGTATGTTATTAGGGCAGATCGTATTTAATTTATTAGCCCCTAAATATTTAGGAGAAATAGGAACAAAACCTGTTGCAAAATTGGAAAAACAGGAGGAAGGGCAACAAGTAGATACTTTAAATAAAGAAGAAAAAGATAAAAATAAGCGTAATATTTATTTTATTCTTATTTTGCAGTATTCTTTTGGGCTGGATTTGAACAAGCAGGTTCTTCAATAGCATTATATACAGATAATTATATTGATAGAGATATTACATTACCATTTATTGGAGATTGGACGATTCCTTCATCTTGGTTTCAATCAGTAAACCCTTTCTTCGTTGTTACTTTAGCTCCATTGTTTGCAATGTTTTGGAGTTCTCCTCTAGGGAGAAAAATATCTACACCTATTAAAATGGGGTAGGGATGGTCATTCTAGGAATAGGTTTTTGGTTTATGTTAGGTGCCGTTTCGGAGAGGTGGAGATATAAAAAGATACAGCAGTAAAAGCAGAGTCTTTTTTTGGTTAGTAATGACATATTTTATACATACAGTGAGGAGAATTAGTGTATTTCGCCAGTGGGGCTTTCGGTGGTGACTAAACTTTCGCCTCTAAATTGGCACTCTGTGCTTATGGCAGTATGGATGTTGTCATCTTCGGTTGCTAATTTCTTGGGAGGATTTATCGCTGCTTATGTTGAAAAATGGGAGCAGGGCAGAATTTTCACATATATTTCAGGATTTGTCATTGTTTGCGGAGTATTGCTTATATTGCTTAATAAACCTATCAGTAAAAATGATGCATGGAGTGAAATAAATGAAATTTTGTTAAATAAAGTATAAAAAGACCGTTAAATTTCGGTCTTTTTATTTTTCAAAAGAAAAAGTTTTTATATTTGTTGTATAAATTTTTAGTATTCGAATGATAGCAATTGTATTTTTCTGTGTTTTCATCAATGTTTATGATGGCACAGGTAAACTGGATGAGTATGGATCAGGGCGCTGGAAGCGCAGACATAAAAGATAATGATTAAATTCTACACAGACTGGTGTTCTATGTGGCAAAATGATGGATAAAAATACTTTTTCCAATCCTAGTGATTACGGAATATATCAATGATAATTACTACGCAGTGAAATTCAATTCCGAAGAAATGAAGATGTAACTTTCAAGGGAAAAAAATTCAACAATCCAGAATTTAACAAAAAGAAAGCCTACTTATGGAGGCGGGCCTCAGCACCAGCATTGACTTATTTCGGTATAAAGGATATCCTACCACAGTTTTTCATGATGAAGACCAAAAAGCTTCTGACAAGGGCTTGTAGGTTATTTTAATCCGAGAGACATGGAAGCGTATTTGGCTCTTTTGCGACTAATGAATTTATAAAAACTCAGCAAGAGTGGCAGTCTTACAGAGAAATTTAAACATAAAATTAAAGGTTAATCTTATGAAAAACTAATTTTCTTGATTAGGGAATTTTTGGGATGAGCCTTCTTCACGCTCAGAGTAATATCCCTGAAGCTCGGAAAGGGTGGAGTACAGGCTGGCGTTCCTGAAAATATTGCTTATAATGTGCAGTCTCCTGACCAAGTGATAAAGTCTTTGAAAAAGAAAAACGAGATGAGACAGAGTAACCATCAAGGGAAGAGTAACGGCAGTTTGTCCTAAAAAGGATGCTGGCTTACATTAGAAAACACTCAGAATGTGAGGGTTTCGTGAAGATGAAAGATTACGCTTTTTCCTTCGCAGAATATTGCTGGTAAAACTATCCTGCTGGATGCGAAAGTAACTAAACAAAAAACTTCTGTGAAAAGAACTTCGTCATTATGCTGAGGATGCTGGAAAATCAAAAGAAGAAATTGCAAAAATCACAAAACCAAAAAGTAGAAATACGAGTTTTAGCAAACGGAATCAAAGTCATAGATTGATAATTTTTAAGTTAAACAAAAAGCACTCCTTTTTGAGTGCTTTTTATCAAATATCTTTGGGTTTCTTCTTCACGAATAATGTGAGTAAAAATCCTAAACATACAGAACCAGCCCGATAATGTAGGAATAAACTCCTGCCTGTTCTTGGAAATAATCTTTCATATAAGCTGTAATCTGCGGGCCAATCAGTCCGCCTATTCCCCAACCTACCATCATAATTCCGTAGAGAGAGGCCATCAGGTTAGGGGTTGTATTGTTCCTTTACCAAAGAGGCGTACCCCAAGGCTTCCACCGTAGCACAATAAAACCAAGCAAACGCTCAAGAAAAATACGATAGGATTTTGAGTAAAGATAAGGACAATAGAAAATGCAGATTTCTATCAAAAAAATCGTTCTAAAAGTCTGGATTCTTCCTGCTTTATCAAGACACCTCCCACTAAACCTGCCGAAACCATTACACAGGAACTTACTCCTATCAGTGTAGCGCCGTGCTGTTCCAGCTCTGTGGCGTCTGTCATTCCCTCAGCTCTCAGGTAATCTTGTAATAAAAGGCGATTGGAACGCGATGAAAATCATCCCTGCAATCACACTAAACATGAAAAACAACCAAGATGCAATGTATTCACGCTGGATAATGGTTTTATAAATTGCTGAAAATGAGATTTCTGTGGTGTTTTTGGGAAGTGGTGCTTTTTATGTAATTGATAAAGTAAATATCAGCAAAAACAATCAGCAGCATACAGCCAATTGCAAGGAAAGTAACAGCAGATTTTCCTCAAATAAATTCAAGAAAAACGGTGCTAATATTTTGAGACATGATTAAAGCGCCCAGCCCAAATCCTGTGACCACCAGTCCAGTAGCAAGACCTTGTTTATCTGGAAACCAGCTCGATACAGCCACCACAGGCGTTACATATGCCATTCCCAAACCTATCCACCGATAAACCCCAAAACCGATGTATAGTAAAGCAAAATCTCTAATTTTAGAGCAAAATAAGAAACGATATGTCAGCCCATAGAGCACAGCTCCCATAGTAGCGAGGGTTTTTAGTTTGAACTGATGAAGTTTCGCGCCGCACCATGCCGATGTTACTCCCATCATCAGGTTAGAAATACTGAAAGCCCACGCCGTTTCTCCTGTGTCCAGCCATGAGGCCTCGCTGACAGGCTTTTTGAAGAAACTCCACGCATAGACCGTTCCCCAAAAATAAATGGGTAGAATAGCCGCAATAGCTATGAACCAACGATTTTTATTCTCCATATAAAATAATTAGGGGCGCAAAAATATATAAATAAATTGAAACGATGTAATTTTTTCAGAATTTTGAAATAAAAATTGCCTTCTATTATTGAGAGGCAATTTGCAGTACTAAATTATAAATGAAAAACTAAACTTTTTATTCTGCTATCATTTCAAAAGTCTCCTTTTATTTGGACTTTGTCACTGATCATCGCTTCTGGATATCCTCCACCGACACCAAAATCAGAGCAACGATAACTCCTACCACTTGGTATCCGTAAGTTTTTCTTACTCATAGGATTTACCACCATTCCTTTGTACAGCATATTTATAGTAACAGGCTTAGATTATGCCGTGAAGCATAAGGTTTCCTGTTACTTGGTACAGAGTTTTTCTTCATCGCTTTGATGCTGGTTCCTTGGAAAAGTCATCTCTGGGAATTTTTCACATCGAAGAAATCTTCGTTTCTGAGATGGTTATCCCTGCCTCTATGTGCGTGTTGATAGAATTCACATCCACTACGAAACTGATTTTTAGAGTTTGTAAAATTCTTTTCATCAACATTCATATTTAGAGTTGCTTTCTCAAAATTTCCTGTAATTTCGCTAATTCCCAAGTGCGTTACCGAAAAGCTGAATTCTGCTGTGCGCGGGGTCTGATTTTAAAAGCATTTTGGGCAAATGAATTTACAGCCATTAAACCCATAAATAATAATGATGCTATCTTTTTCATATTTTCTAATTTTATTGATGCAAAGTTACTATTAATAACTGTCCAAAAAATTGATTTATGATAAGATTTTCAAAATATTTATGCCTAAAATTAGCCAATCTCTATTCCGTTTTCTACCTTTTTCATCAGGCGTCACGAAGGATAGTTTGCCATCTGGTTTGGTGGTAGCAGGAGCATCCCTAGGGATTCTATTCCTCGGATTTTTCTTGGAGCGAGGTTTAGAAGAATCATCACTTGTTTTCCGATGATTTCCTCAGGGCTGAAACTTTCTGCAATTCCCGAAACCACGGTGCGAACATCTACGCCAGTATCTACTTTTTAGTTTTAGTAATTTGTCGGCTTTTTCTACTTTTTCAGCTTCTAAAATCGTAGCTGTTCTAAGGTCTATTTTTCGTAAAGTCATCAAATGAAATTTGTTCTTTCATAGGGTTTGCGTTAGGATTGGTTTTTGATTGTTTATTTTTGTGTTTTCCAGCTTTTTGATTTGAGCCTCTATCACATCATCCTCTATTTTAGAAAAAGCAGCGGCATTTCATTGATTTGGTGCCCTGTCAGGGATAGGCGGCGTGTTTGGGAACTTTTCATACCAGTTTTTGTTTCGAGATTTAGTCCAGATTTCATTTTTGGGAAGTAAAAGGCAGGAACGAGCTCACACAAATACGCCAGTGCTCCAGCGACTTGTAATGCGCAGAACATCTGTGTTTTTTACACGCGTTCTGGATTGTCCTTTATCACTTTCAGGTTCTTCATCTGCAAGGTATTTATTCCCTAATCTTGCTAAATTCATCATTTTCGGTAAGGGCGTCCAGGAAGCGAATTCATCTAGGTTTTTACCGATTTTTCTGGAATTTGCTGCATTTCGTGGTAAAGGTCTTTATCCACTTGCTCAAATTCATTAGGCTGAGGAACGATTCCGTTGTAATATTTCTGGGTAAGAACCGTCACGATTGATAAAATTCCCAAAAATCCCTACCAATTCCGAGTTGTTTTTGGTCTGAAAAATCTTTCCGAGTAAAATTATTATCCTTTGTCTCTGGCGCCGAAGAAAGCAGCGCGTAGCGCAGGTGCATCCTGCTGGTCAGGGAAATCCTCTACATATTCGTGAGCCCACTTAGGCCCAGTTTCTCCAGTAGAAATTTTATCATTTTTCAAGGTTAAGGAACTCAAAAAGCAGGGACATTTTTCGGCATGATGTAGTCTCCGTGAGCTTTCATCATCGATGGGAAAATGATGCAATGAAGACAATGTTGTCTTTTCCAATGAAATGAACGAGGTCTGTTTCTTCATTTTGCCAAAAATCTTTCCAGTTTTTGCCGTTTTTCTCTGCCCACTCCTGCGTGAAAGAAATATAACCGATAGGCGCATCAAACCAAACATAAAAGCACCTTGCCCTCTGCGTTTGGAAGCGGAACAGAAGCACCCCAGTTTAGGTCACGGGTCATGGCTCTTGGTTTAAGATCCGTCATTGAGCCAAGATTTTGCTCGTCCATATACATTAGGTTTCCAGTCGTCCTGATGCGCTTTGATAATCCATTCGTTTAGGAAGTTTTCATACTCATTTTGAGGAAGATACCAGTTTTTGGTTTCCTTTAAAAATAGGCGTGTTACCGCTGAGCATGGATTTGGGGTTGATAAGTTCCGTGAGCGAAAGGGTAGAGCCGCATTTTTCGTCACTGGTCGCCATAGGCGTTTTTCGTTGCTGCATTTTGGGCATGTTCCTACGATTATATCTGTCGAGCGAAAATTCTCCTGCCTATTCATCAAAAATTGTTCAGAAATTTCTTCCTCGAATTTACCTTTGTTATAAAGATTTAGAAAAGAATTCTTGGCTTACTTCGCGAGTGTTTTTGAAGTCGTTCTGGAATATTCATCAAAGGAAATCCCTAAATCTGAAAAAAAGATTTTTGATGATTTCATGATGTTGTCCACCACATCCTGCGGAGTGATGCCTGCCCTGATGGTGATGGGAATCCCGTGTTCATCAGAACCACAGATAAAAGGCAACTTTCACTGTCCCGTACTTCTCTGAAATCTTGCATAAACATCAGCAGGGATATACACCGCCAAATGCCCGATATGCACAGGCCCATTGGCATAAGGCAGGGCAGCGGTAATCATTTTTCTTTGACATATAATTCCTTATTTTTGCAAATATAAGAATTTGAGACTTTTTAACATTAAATATAATTAAATAAATAAAATGTTTAAATTTGCCTCGATGGGACAAATACTGGCAGTAGATTTTGGTAAAAAGCGTTGTGGCTTGGCTGCAACAGATGATTTACGCATAATAGCCAGTGGTCTGGATACCGTAGAAACTTCCGTTTTGATGGAGTATTTGAGAAAATATTTCAGACACTGTAGATGAGGTGGTTATAGGGCTTCCTACGGATTTGAAAGATATGTCCGAAGTGGAGCAGGATATTCAGAAGTTTATAGAGGAATTTAAAAATGAATTTCAGAGGTGTCGAGTGGTGCGGTTTGATGAAGATTTACCTCTAAAATAGCTTCATATTTCATCAGTCAAAAGTGGCAAAAATAAAGAAGCAGAGACAAGAAAAAGGATTGATAGATAAGGTAGAGTGCTACGCTTATTTTACAACAATATTTAGAACAAAAATTATGATTTTACCTATTGGAGCTTATGGAGACCCTGTTCTTCGTAAGAAATGTAAAGATATTACGCCGGACTATCCAGAGCTGAAAACATTGATAGACAACATGTTTTGAGACGATGTATGATGCTCATGGAATAGGTCTTGCAGCGCCGCAGATAAAGCTTGGATATAAGGCTTTTTGTGATTGATATCCGCCCATTGGCAGAGGATGAAGATTGTTGGATATTGCAGATAAGCTGAAGGATTTTAAGAAAGTTTTTATCAACGCTAGGATATTAGAGGAAAGCGGAAAGGAATGGAAATTTAATGAAGGATGCCTCAGCATACCCGATGTCCGCGAGGATGTTCTGCGAAAAGAAACGATTTTTGATAGAATATTTGGATGAAAATTTCGTTAAACATACAGAAACTTTTTCCGATATGAGAGCGAGTTATCCAGCACGAATATGACCATATAGAGGGAATTTTGTTCACGGATAAACTTAGCGTTTTTAAAGATAATCAAAGGAAAACTGAACAAAATCAGTGAAGGAAATATAAATGTAGGCTATAAAATGCGATTTCCGAAGTAATTAAAGAATATATATAATAATAATTTAGAATATGCAATTAGAAAAATTATTTTCAATTTCTGGAAAACCAGGGTTGTTTAAGTTGATTTCTCAACTGAGAAATGGGTTTATTATAGAAGATGTGACTACACAGAAAAATAAGTATTTCTAACACTAGCCAAGTGAGTCTTTTTGGATAATATATCTATGTATACATTTGATAGTGAGGTGCCTCTTTTTGATGTGTTCGAAAATATAGCAAAAAGAAGACACAAAGCTACTATTTCTCACAAAGCTTCTCCAGAGGAGTTGAGAAGTTTCATGGCGGAAGTGCTTCCGAACTATGATGTTGAGAGAGTTTATGATTCAGATATTAAAAAAACTGGCTCAGTGGTATAACATCCTTCAAAAAGCAGGATACATCACTCCGAACAGCTTTTGTAAAAGCAGAGCAACCAACAGAATAGCCACCAGTAGATATTTGATGAGTATAAACAAGCCTTTTATTCTATTTTTTTCGGAATAAAGGTATTTGCTATAAATTTAAGTTAAATTTGAGGAAAAATTTACAGAAATGCATACAAAAACAGAAAAACAGGAAGCTTTTGGGGAGATTGTTAGAATATCATCGATGAACTGAGGGAAAAATGCCCTTGGGACAGAAAGCAGACGATGCAGAGTCTGCGACATTTCACACTGGAAGAAAGCTATGAGCTGTCTGATGCCCTGCTGGAAGAGGATATGGATGAAATCAAAAAGAGCTGGGAGATGTCCTGCTGCATTTGGTTTTTATGCAAAAATAGGCTCGGAGAAGGAGAATTTGATATCGTGGATGTTATCAATTCTCTTTGCGAAAAGCTGATTTACCGTCATCCGCATATTTATGGCGATGCCAAAGCGGAGGATGCAGAAACGGTGAAAAACAAATTGGGAAAAATTAAAACTAAAAGAAGGGAATAAATCTGTGCTAACGGGCGTTCCGAAGGACTCCCATCATGATAAAGGCGTATAGAATAGAAGACAAAGTGAGAGTGTGGGATTTGATTTCCCTAATGAGGCAGAGGCGTGGAAAAAAGTAGAGGAGGGTTGTCAGAATTTCATGCAGAGACCGAGAAGGAGAAAAAGAAAATGGAACTGGGCGATGTTTTTCTTTTTCGTTGATAAATTATTCAGAATTATAGGTCTAAATCCTGATAGCGCTTTGGAAAAACAAATCTGAAATTTATTTCTCGTTTCAGGAGATGGAAAAACTCGCCCAAGAGAGGAATTTAGTTTTATCTGAAAATGAGCCTAGAACAGATGGATGAACTCTGGGACGAAGCGAAGAAAAATCAAGGGGTTATTTAGTTGTTCTAAATCAGTGATTAACTCTGCTACTTTGGTCAGGTAGAAAACATCGGTTTCGTCTAAAGTGTTGTAGTTCTCCGTTGTCTACATCCAAAAACGCCCACTACTTTTCCATTTTTGTTGAAAATGGGAATCACGATTTCAGATTTTGTGGCACTGCTGCATGCAATGTGTCCAAGGAATTTTTTACATCGGGGATGAGCTGTGCCTTCTCTTCTTTCCATGCTGTTCCGCAGACTCCTTTTCCGTAGTTTATTCGGGTACAGGCAATTGGCCCTTGAAATGGAGCTAAAACTAAAAACTTCATCTTTTACCCAATAAAACCCTACCCACCACCATCTGAAAAGTTTGGTAAAAGTGCCGCCGAGATGTTGGCTAAATTAGCAGTTAAATCTTTTCCGTTTCGGTAAGAGCCAGTAATTGAGGGAGTAAGGCTTCATATTTTTCCTTTTTTTGATGCTCCTTCAGGGATGTATAAATTCTCAGCCATGTTTTTGAAATTAAATTAAATGCAAATTTCAGAAATAAATTGATATTAATCCTTTTTAAACTTATTTCATAATAAAAATTAGTTTTTGCGTTATTCTCTCAATAATTAAAAGTGATTTATATGAAAAATGCAGTTAAATTATTAGGAATTACAATGTTTTTGGGGTTAGGATTATCTAATCTGAACGCTCAGAGAAGTTCAGGTTCTTATTATAATACAGGAATAGGTCTTCTTGTGGATGTAGGAGATGGAGCCACTCTTGTGGGGCCACATGTGAAACTACTTCTTTTCCAGAAATAATGCAGGAGAATTTGCTGTTTTTGTTTGGTTCGGGAGCTACGCATCTTAATGCTATGTATCACTACCAAAGTGCGTTCGGAGGCAATGCTAGAGGTTTGGCTTGGTATTTAGGAATTGGGCCGGGACTTAGTTTTTGTGAAAGGAGGTTCTACCGTGTTTTTCTATTGCGCCTGTGGCTGGGATAGATTTTTAAGATACCAGGGGCTCCGCTGGATTTATTTTTGACTGGCGTCCTCGCGCTTGGTTCTACAACGGCAATTCAGATTTTACAGCGGCAAGATTTGGACTAGGGTAAGAGTAACATTCTAAATTTTAAATATAAGTTGTTTTTAAAGGCTTTTAACATTGTTAAAGCCTTATTTTTAGAATTTGAAATCTAATTTAACATTGAAAAAAACCTTCCCGTAAGTCGCACAGGAACAGGGTAGTAGTAGCTGTTGGATACATCGTTTTATCCATTGGTTAGCAATGGTATTATGAATGTTAAAAAGCATTATAAACCTGTATTCCTAAGGTAAGTTCTTTTAAAAACCAGACCAAAAAGCACTTTTTGGGTCTGCGGTCTTTTTCATCAATGAATGTTTTTGGAAAGCCCTATATCTACGCGTTTGTAGGCTGGAAGTCTTTTTGCAGAAGATAAGCCATGTCAAAATTAGGTTTTCCCGATGCATCAAATGAAACAGGTGTTCCCGTAGGAAGCCCCGATGCATAAACTAATGTAAGATTTACCTTCATACTTGGGACTTTGGGCATGTAGTCTTGGAAAAAAACATAGAAAACCGGAATCCTTGGTCTGTGGGTCTTGGGATGTAGCCTTTGCCGTTTATGTTTTCATGGTTCTGGCGTAACTTGCAGAAATCCAAGAATCTACCCCTGGGACAAATTCGCCGAAAAAGCCTTGCATCTATTCCGTAGGAATATCCTTTAGAATTGTTTTCGCCTGAGTATCTTACCCTTACATTATCAATGTAATAGGGGGATGAGGTGGTTTAGTTTTTGTAATACAGTTCTGTGGTCAGTTTGAAAGGCCTGTCATTCCATTGAAATTCGTAGTCGTTTGCAGCGATGAACTGCAATGACTGCTGGGCTTTATATTTTTGTTGAAACTTCCATCTAGAGATTTTTATTTCCTTGTAAAAAGGAGCCTGATAATACACACCTGCCGAAAATCTGAACAGCATGTCCGCTTTCCAGTTCGGTTTTTATGGCAAGTTGAATTCTTGGTGAAAAGCAGGTTTTTCATGGTTGAAGTTCCAATGCTGGGCTCTCACTCCTGCATTTAGGAACATTTTGTTTTCTCCCAGTAGAATTTCTTGGAATATTGGATAAAAACCAGAATAGCGGTTGGTTTTCAGGTTGTTATTTCCTCCAATGCTGTAGTTTTAGGTTCAGTGGAAAAAGGATTGCTCAGAATGCCGAAGGATTTCACCCAAAAGACCAGTTGTAACCTCTGTAATTGATGTGCTGCCATTCATTTATGTAAGGTCTTGCAGTTTTTCGTTTTCTATTTTAGCTCCGAATTCTATTTTGGTATTGGCATTAAGCTAAACTGCCCTGTCGGCTGCGAGCCGTATACCGTTGCCAAAGGTCGTTCCTTGCATGGTCTATCTGCCCATCGATATCATAAGACACCACAGGAGTGCCTGTAACAGGGTCAGTTGTGGATAGTGCGTATGCCGATGTTATTGTATAATATTCCCGCTCTCTGTTTCGGTATAAGAAATTATCCCAAGAAAAAAATTCCATTTAAATTTGGGGTAAAATTCACGGAGAATGTTCCCATCATATTTCTATACTGGTCATTTCTTTTCCTCGGTAGTAGATGTCCAGTTTTATAGGGTTTTGCAGTGTCCCGAATTCTATTTCTTTTTCTTTGGGGTCATTTTATAGGTGTTTTTCACTCAATATCCAAGAAAGGAAAGTTTCCATTTTTCATTAATTTTATAATTGAGATAAGATTGAAAAATCAATATATTCAGGGTTAAAATCGGTCTCTTCGCTTAGGGTGTTTAGGATTAAATTGGTGTTTCGGTATCTTCCTCCCAGCAGGCGGTAAATTTTCTTATTTTTGAAACCAGCCCAGTGGTTGGTTTTCCGCCTATTAAAGAGATTTCGCCAGAAAGCTCATTTTCTCTTCGGTTGGCGGTAGTAGATGTTCAGTGCGGAAGACATTTTGTCTCCATATTTTTGCCTCAAAAACCTCCTGCCGAGAAATTCACGATGGACACCATATCAGGATTGATGATGCTCAACCCTTCCTGCTGGCTGTTTCTTACCAAAAATGGGCGGTAGATTTCTATATTGTTGATGTAAATAAGGTTTTTCATCAAAAGTTTCCTCCGCACTACCATATACTGGGAGCTTAGCTCTGTGTTAGAGTTTTACGGACGGCAGGGGTTTTCAGCAGGGGTTTCTACTCCGCCGGATACAGAGGGCTGTCTGCTCGGCTTGTTCGGCAGAAATCTTCACCAGAAGTCAGGTCGGAAGATTTGCTTTTCTTTTGAAGACTATCTCCTCTATTTCCGTTGTCTGGGTTTCTTGCGAAAAAGAGCCAACAAAAGGTAAAATCCCAAAAGCCAAGAACGCTGTTTTTCATCATAAGTTTATTTTAGTTTGTCTATGAATTGGTGTACGCTTTCATTGTTCCAGTCAGCCGCGCCGGAATCTTTTTCAGGATTTCTCCATTTCTCCCGATGATGAAAGTGGTAGGGAAAACGCTAAATTCAGAGATTGGGGAAGCGCTTCGCTGGTCATATATACCGGTGCAGTGTAGTTATTTTTCTTGATAAAACTTCTCACCTTTTCCTCTTCATCCTGCATGGCAATTAGGATAAAGCCGAGTTTCTCTTTCTTATTATTATACAAATCCTGAATGGTAGAGAATTCTGCTCTGCATGGCGGGCACCAGCTTCCCCAGAAATTCAGGAAAATATATTCCCTTTGAAGTCGGACAGATGGGCATCAGGAACATTGATGCCTTTCAAAGCTGATATTATAATCTTCGCTGGAGGGCGGCCTTCTATTTTTCTCACTTTCCAAAGATGGACTGCCGAGGAAAAGTCTCTGCAGGGTTTCTCTAAAGCTAGGGATAAAGAAAAAAATGAGAGAATAAAATGCTCCCGTGGCGATGTTCCAAAAATGTTTTTATAAAATCTTTCATCGGTTGAATTTCTTTTAAGAATTCTTTTTAATTCCTCTAACGAATAATCATAATTTATCCAATAAATATTGTCCAATTTCCTAAGCCATGTCAGTTGTCTTTTTGGCGTATCTTCTGGAGTTTTTCTTAATTTCGGAGATGGCAAAATCTAGGCTCCATTCGCCATCCAGATACTTAAACAGCTCAGTGTATCCTACTGTCTGCAGGGCGGTTTGGTTTCTGTGTAGGGAGCAGGTTTTCGGCTTCTTTTTAGAAGGCCTTTTTCCATCATTATATCTACTCTGCGGTCTATCCTATCATAGATGGTCTCTCTGTCCGCTGAAAATCCCAATGCGGATGACCTCAAAAACCTCTCTTGTCCAGCGGTTTTTATTATGTTTTGCGAATAGGGTTTTCCGGTCTGCCATATAATATCTATTGCTCTGGTGAGCCTCCGCAGGTTTTCCCTGTCTACCGCGTTGTAGTAGTCTTCATCGGCTTCTTTTAGAAGTTTTTGGAAGCTTCTATACCTTGGTTTTCGTAGATTTCTTGAAGTTTATTTTGGTTTTTCTTCATTGGCTTGGGGCAGGTCATTCGAGGCCTTCTGTTAGGGGCTTTTTCATACATTCCGGAACCGCCTACCAAAACTACATCATCATATTTTTTGGAATAAATCTTCTAATTTTTCAGAGCATCTGTTTCATACTGCCCAATGGAATATTCATCGGCAACGCTCAGGTTTCCTATGAAATGATGTAGGGCTTGGGCAAGCTCATCTTCATCGGGGCAGCGGTTCCTATGGGCATTTCCTTGAAAAACTGGCGTGCATCACAGGACAAAAATCTCCGTTTCCAAATGCTGGGCTGCCAAGATAGCCAGTCTGGTTTTCCCAATTCCCGTAGAGACCTACAATAGAAAATACTCTTTTTCTTCATTGAAATTTAAAAAGTAATTGCCAAAGATAAAGAAAATCTGCTTTTTGGAATGAAGATTTTTATTTTTATTCCTTTTGATGAGGAGAAAATAAAAGAGATTAAACAAAACAAAGGTTCTTTTGGCTACGCCGAACCACTTCGTTAGAGTTTCCCCTGCTTTTTCCCTCACTTACTCAAACAGGGAGAGCTTTTTAACGGACTTTCTCCAATATTTTTAACGATTTAAACCTAAGCTAATAAAAAGGCTCGGTTCAACAAAAACCAAAAACAGAGAATTAATTATTTTTCAACTATAAATTATTCATTACTATTTAAAAGCCAAGACAACCTACCTCTGAGCTAGGATGAGCTACCTTTGAACCAGGTCGAGCCGGTTTGGAACCTAATATAAATATAGAAATTGCACGTTTTGGAGGTTGGTTTTTGTTAAAAAGATTCTCATTTTTGCACTTTCATTTTTCAATTCATGAAGATTAATCTTATTCAAAATAAAAATTTAAAATTATTTAAACTTATTTCTAAAGCGGCGGCGGACAACGGGCTGTCGGTCTATATGTGAGGCGGCTATGTCCGAGACCTGCTGATGAAAGAGCCGCGCCTACGGACATAGATTTCGTAACGGAGGGCAGCGGAATAGCACTGGCGCAGAGCGTAGCTGCCGCAATAGACCCAGAGACCAAGGTGTCTGTTTTCAAAACCTATGGCACGGCGATGTTCCGCTACCAAGGGCTGGAGCTGGAATTTGTAGGGGCAAGAAAGGAAAGCTATAATGCAGAAAGCCGAAATCCTTCGGTGGAGCAGGGGACTTTGGAAGATGACCAGAAGCGCAGGGATTTTACCATCAATGCCATGGCTATTTCCCTCAACCAAGAGAGTTTCGGAGGCTGGTAGACCCTTTTCATGGGGTAGAAGACATGGAAAAGCGCATCCTGAGAACGCCGCTGGAACCAGAGCAGACCTATTCTGACGACCCGCTGAGGATGATGAGGGCGGTGAGGTTTGCCGCTACATTGGGATTTTCTATTGAGGAAAAACTCGCTGGAGGCCATCAAGAAAGAAGCTCACAGAATAAAGATAGTAACCATAGAGCGGATAATGGTGGAATTCAATAAAAATAATGCTCTCCGAGAAGCCTTCCATGGGACTAGAAAATCATGAAAGATACGGGACTGCTGGAACTCATCATCCCAGAGCTTACCGCATTAGGGGGCATAGAAGAGGTGGAAGGGCAGACGCATAAGGACAATTTCTGGCATACCTTAGAGGTGGTGGATAACATTTCCCAAAACACAGAAAACCTCTGGCTGCGCTGGGCTGCCCTGCTGCACGACATCGGGAAGCGCCGACCAAGAAGTTCGTAAAGGCACGGGATGGACCTTCCACGGGCATGAGTTCTTGGGTTCCTAAAATGGTAAAAACTCTTTTTCCAGCGGTTGAAACTGCCCTTGGGTAAAGATGAAATATGTCCAAAAGATGGTGAAACTCTCCTCCCGCCCTATAGCCCTTATCTCCGATGAGGGCTTCTGACAACGCCCTGCGGAGGATGCTCTTTGATGCGGGAGAAGATTTAGAAGATCTTTTTCACGCTCTGCAAGGCTGATATTACCACTAAAAACACACAAAAGCAGGAGAAATTCAAGAAAAATTTTTGAATATGTGGCCCAAAAATAAAGGAAGTAGAAGAAAAAGACCACATAAGAAACTTCCAGCCGCCCATTACAGGAGAGAGATTATGGCGATGTTCAACCTTGCCCTCAGGCAGAAATCGGTATCCTGAAAAGAAAGAGTAAAGGAGGCTATTTTGGAGAAATATCCTAATGAGAAAGAAGCGGCGAAATTTGTCTTTGCAGGAAGCATGAAACTGACTTAGAGGTCAGCTTCTGTTTTTTCTATTTTTACCATAAGGTATTTTTACTTGCGTTCGCATGAGGCTTTCTACCAAATCGGAATAACTGCTTGTCCATCCGCCGGAGTAGGTATTGTCATAGTTCAGAAGACTTTTTGTGCTTTGCAGTCGTAGATGCTTATAGCAGCCTTTATTTCGTTGGTCTTTCCTTCAATTCCTAAAAGAATAGAAGCCGCCGCGGCAATTTCCTCGCCCACTGGTTTGGAAAGATTATAGCTGGAAGTTACAATCCCGTCCACTTTCAGGGCTCTGCATAGTTCCTCTTTTGTGAGGTGTTTCATCAAAGTCTGGCTCTTTTCAGGCGGGCATTAGTAGTTTCTATATCTTGGATTTCCTGTGAGCTTTTCCCTGCATTAGTCTTTTCAGCCACCATGCGTAGGTTTCTCTTTGGAAGTTCTCTGTTTCGGTTTTTCTTCCGCTCGGCAGGGATTTCTTTCCCCGATTGCATGTTTCTTCGGTGCTAAAGAAACGGCAGGCGGAGCAATCACTATGGTTTTCTGATTGGCAATTAATGACTCGGTATCATTTGACTGATAAACCTTCGCACCACTGCAAGAAGCTAATACAGCCAGTGCGGGAACTAATTTTATAAATGAACATTTCATAATTTAAATAATTTGTTCAAAGTTAAGAAAAAAATCATGAAATATGTGAGTTAAAACCTATAATTCATCCCGAAAGTGAAATTTCTATTTTTGGTAGTATAGCCTACAACATCTGTGTATTCCTTATTCAGGATGTTATTCAGGTTTAGGGTAAAAACTTAGTTTTGGGTTTATCTGCTGGCTGATGCTTGCATTGAATAAATTGAAATCGCTTAAAATAACTTCTTTCGTGCTGTAAGTGAGGCTGTCATAGTGAGGCGTCGGCTCTGCTTCCTACAAAAAGGTGAGAAATGAGAACTCTGCTTCCCTTGAAGGGCAGGATTTCTACATAAGATTTACCCATTGTTTGGGTTGTCTTTTTCATAGCAGCATTGTTTTCTTTTTCTACAAACTAAAATTCCCTCCGAAGCCTATTTTTAGAAGTGAGTTGATAATTAAATTCTACTTCAAATCCCTTGGTGGTATTTTTCACTGATGTTCTTGTAAATCCCGAGATAAGTAAAAGGGTCGAGTATAATAGCCGAAAAACATCTTGTTCTTTCCACTGAAACATAGAAACACTCATAACCTGGCTTCTGTCTTTTTACCAAAACTGACATTTATCTCGTGGAAGAGACTGGTTTCGGAGCTTTAAATCTGGATTGGGAAGGACATAAGGCAGGCTGCCAAAACTTTGATAAAGGGTAGGGGAGATGAACGCCATGTAGCGAAAGAATATCCAAACTTGATGAAGGAATTACCCAATTCTTGGTAGAGGTAAGGGTTGGCGCTGTAAGTCCATTGGTTTCAAATTTAGAATGGTTGGTAAGTCTTGTCCCAGCTTCTAAATGGACGATTTTATAGGTAAAAAGAGCATTTGCAAAGACATCAAAACTGCTGTTTTCATTCTCATTCATTTTTGATTTTCGTATTGCAGTCCTGCTGTCAGCTGGATGTTTTTATTGAAATCATAGCGGTTAAACAGCTCTGCAAAAAGTCTTTCCCTTCGTAAGAATACTGCTCTTGGTGAGGCATTGCCGATAAAACTTTCCCCAATTCTTTTGTTGTTAGAAAACCTTGTATTTAGGGTTAATTGTCCATTTCGGTAAAGAAAATTAGCATTACCGCCGAGGTAAGCCTGTTTGTCGTTTCCTCTGTTTTTCCCCATCGGAGAAAGCGCCGTTATCATATTTAAAAAGATGATGGTTTCCAGCCTCCATTCAGGTTAAAATTAAAGTTTTTTAAGGCTGATTCCTGCTTTTTGCATTCAGGGCTTGTTTTTCAAAGCCGTCTTTGTCAAAACTATCATCTCCTTCCGCAGAAGAAAGTCCATCAGATTTTTCATTAAATCCAGAAATATAATAATTGAAAACACCTAATTTACCGCTTATATCTGCATTTTGCGCAAAAGTCCCATATGAACCGCCTCTCATTCCGAAGGCGGCATCTATTTTCTTGTGCGAATTTTTTTCTTGGTTCTAATGTCAATAACCGCTGTTCCCGCATTAGAGCCGTATAAAACGGAAGAAGCGCCGTTTAGTATTTCAATGCTCTCAATGTTTTTCTAAGGACAACAGTCTGATGTCCATCACATTATTTTTATCGTGGTGACATCTTTCATCGGGATGCCATCTATAAGGATTACTACATTATTATCTCCGCCCCTTACATGCAGGGTTTTAGGCTCAGATTATTATTGAAACTTCCCGTGATTTGAAAACTTGTAATCCGCTCCAAAAACATCGGACAGAGTCTGGCCTTTGTATTTTTCAAGGTCTTTTTTGAGTGAGCAGCGTTACATTTTGCCAGATTTATTGATTTCCTGCGATGATTTGGAAGCGATAGTCACTTCTGGAATTAGTTTTTCGGTCTGGGCATTAGTAGAGATAAAAACCCCTGCTAATGAAATGCTTAGAATGATTTTTGTTCATTTAAAATAATTTTTGTTAAGATTAATGGAACAAAAACAAATGAACAAAATTTCCTTGGAGTTAATCAAAGAAACATTTTATCCATTTGCTTTTCCTCCGAAAGCCGATATTCTGGTAGGTCTCCTGACTTTTGCATTTCTATACCTTCCCGCGCGAGCAGTGGTTTTCTTATAGAAACTTTTCTTCGGCAATTCACAGTTGCGGGGACAGTTCGGGATTTCCGCCCGATTCCCTTTTCATCTGCCTTTCAGCAGAACCAGAATAAGTGTGCAAATCTATGAATTTCATTGTAAATAAAAAGACCCTTATCTTTTTGATAAAAGTCTTTTTGGATTAATTTTAAGTTTTCTATTTTAAATCAGAATGGGAATTAAGATGCTTTCCATTTTCTTTTTACTTGAGCTACGCTTCCATTATAATTATTAATGAGAAGCGAGAATGTAAGGAGTTTTTCCTTTTTGTTTTGATGTAGCCAGCCAAAGGTTTTTACTCGGTTCCAGCGTTCCTGTTTTTGCAAAAAAACTTGTCCGTAGGCCTCTGTATTTAGGAACATAGACCGCAGGGTTCCTGTCTGTCCGCCTATCGGCAGGGATTTAAAGTAAGAATCAAAATGTTTCTCATTCATTAGTTCAGACAGAAATTTTACCTGAGACATAGGAGTAATTACATTAGAACGGGACAAACCGCTTCCATCGGCGTAGTTAAATCCTTGGAAGTCAAAGGTTTTTGTTAAATGTTTGTTTACCGTTGCTTTGCCTGTATCCAGCGAATAGTTTCCTTCTTTGTAGAAGCCTGTGGATTTTAGCAGCGCTTCGGACATATAGTTGTTGCTGGTCTGGTTAATGAAATACACCAAATCCTCTAATTTAGGGAAAGGTAAGCAGTTATTTTTTCTTTCTTCCTCTGTGTTTTGTGGCTCAGATTTATCAATTACTTTCCCTTCCGTTGGGATTCCGTTTTTGGCTAGGCTGGTTTTCAGATTGTTAGCTAAATAAACAGGAGCATCTGGAAGCTTGGTGGATAAAAGCAAAACCACCAAAATTTTCCGTATGAGACAATATTCTGAGTATAAGGAGAAACATAGATATATTTGTAATTATCAGGTTTTTGTTGCCTAATAATTTTTCGTGTCTTGGGTCGGTATCATTGGTGCTCCCTGCAGGAAGGAAGTAGTTTTTCGCTGCCTTTCCAAACGATATTGGCAGGTAAAACAGTATTTTTATTATTTCTGAAAACAGCTGTTTTTAGGATAATATCTCCCTTTACTCTCTTGATTCCAAGTTCTTTAATGGGTTCACAAAATCGCTGACCAATGCCCCATAAGTACTTGCGCCAGCTCTCCCTGTCCCCAGAGAAGGGTCATTACTTCCTATGATGTATAAGTTTCCGTTTAGAATTCCGTTTTCATCAATATCTCCGGAATATTCCAGCTGTAACCCATTGATAATCTTTACCAAACAAAGACATCGCAGCCTCTGTAGTTAGCAACTTCGTGGTAGAAGCAGGGATGAGGGATGCATTTTTCATTGTAAGATTGATAACTTTCTTAGTTTTAGGGATCATACACCACGAAAACCCCATTGGGCGTTGCGCATCACAGGGTCTGTAAACATGGTGGAAATACTATTGTTTGAGGACATCTCTGGCGGATGCCGCCGAACTTTTACTAAAAATCTCCATCAGAGTAAATCTGTGCATTATCCTGCGCTGAGAAATACAGCGGTAAAAAGCAAAAATGGAGTGTTGAAATATCATCGTTATTTATTTGATTTTTAATTAAATGTGTTAAAGCAGGATAACCTGTATAATTGTAAAAACTAAGTAAAGGTAATAATTATTATCAAAATAACTATATTATAAAATTTGTTAAATTTTTGTTAAAAATCAACATAGGTTTTTAGTTTTACGCTTTTTATAAGCGACTATTTCATCGAATTCTTTTTAGCGATATAGCCACTAATTTTTTGTAGTCATTATATTTTTGGAACGAGGCAGTTTTAGCAAAATCTGAAACTGATACAGATTATTTATCTTGCCGATAGGAGCTATTTCTGGCCCTAAAACACACTCCTCTGGGAGATATTTTCGTAGAATAGAACCAAGGAATTTAGCTGCTCTTTCCAGTTTGTCTTCCTGTCTGTGTTTTCAGCTCTATAAAGATAAGTTTCACAAACGGCGGATAATGAAATTTCTTCCTTTCTTCCAATAAATGTTCATAAATTTTCTCGGAATTACTTTCTTTAATCAACTGAAAAATAGGTTTTTGCGGCTCGTAAGTCTGTATCAGAACTTTTCCATTTCCAGAACTTCGTCCTGCTCTTCCCTGCCACTTGGGTAATGAGCTGGTAGGCTCTTTCCTCTATCCTAAAATCCTGAATATGAAGCAGTGAATCTGCCCTTGGAATGGCGATCAGCTCAATATTAGGAAAATCTAAACCTTTGGAAACCATCTGTGTACCGATGATGATGTCCGTTTCGCCATTTTCTATTTTTCGTAAAAGTTTTTCGTAGGCAAATTTCTTCCGCATGGAGTCTACATCCATTCGGTCTATCCTGCTATTGGGAAAAAAATCTTATTCAGCTCCTCCTCTACCTGCTCGATTCCTATCCCGCGAATACTGATATTTTTCGAATGACATTTAGGGCAAAATTTGGGCTTAGAAGCTCTTTGACCGCAGTAGTGGCATTTTAGCTGGTCTTCGGTTTTTGTGATAAGTCATCACCACATCGCAGTTTCCACAGTAGGTAACATGCCCACAGCTTTTTGCATTCCGAAACATTGGCATAGCCTCGCCTATTGTGCAGAACTATGGTTTGTTTCTGATTATCAAGCTGATGCCTGATTTCTTTATCATTCTTTGAGAGAAATTTCCTACCACACTTTTTCATATCCATGGCTGATTTGAAATCTATCAATTCATAAACAGGAAGCGCCGTGCCGCCAAATCTTTCTCCGAGATAAATATAGCGCAGTTTGTCTTTCTGAGCGTTGTAATATGTTTCTAATGAAGGGTTGCAGAACCCAAAATCACATTCGATTGATAAAATTTAGCCAAAACCAAAGCTGCGTCTTTTCGCATTGAAAAGAAAAAGCATCTTTCTGTTTGTAGGCGCTGTCGTGCTCCTCATCTACGATGATTAAGCCCAAATTTTGAAAAGGAAGGAAAAGCGAATTTCTGGTTCCTATCAGGATTTTGATTTCGTTGTTTTTTTATTTTTCGCCAAACTTCTACTTTCTCAAAATCACTCAGTTTACTGTTATAAAACCCTAAATTTTTTCCATATTTTTTTCTCCAATCGCTGGGTAATCTGCTGATTAAGAGCAATTTCTGGAACGAGGAAAAGAACATTTTTCCCACTTCTGATGCAGTCTTCTATTTTTCCAAATAAACATGCGTTTTCCCAGAGAGGTAACACCGTGGAGAAGCACATTTTGCCCTCCGAAAAGGCTTGGTCTATCTGATTTTTAGCTTCCTGCTGGTGTGGGTGAGTTTTTCTATTTCCTCCAATTCTCCGCTGTATCAGCTGGATTCTATCAACTTCTAAAAATATTCTTCTACGATATCCAAAAGCGGCTTTAGATGAGATGAACCAAAATTTCCTTTTTCAAAAATATCAGATTTTTTAACTGGCTGATTTTCAACCTTTTTGTTCAGATAAAATTAAAAGAAAAAGTTCCTTCTGTTTTTAGCCCTATCCAATAGGGAAAAGCGTATCTGCGAGATTTTCTCCTGCAAAAACCTCATCGTTTATTTTTAGATAAGAAGCTTCTTTTATCTTGTATTTTTTTCGGTAATTTTTTTCGTCAATAATGATGAGCCTTTGGTCTATGAGGGGAATTGATGGTTTTGATGATTTCTTTTTGGGAATAAAGGCTTCTATCTCCTGTAAATTCCAGCACTTTTTTTAACCTCCAAGGCTTGGATAAGATAAATTTCATTCCTTCTAAATCTTCAAAATCCAACTGCTGGTCGGCATTGAGTATTATGTAAGTTTCACTTTCTAATTTCAGTGAAGACGGAAAAGCGAAACGATAGATTTCGCCGATGTTACAGAGATAATATTCGGACATCCAGCTCCAAAAATCCAGCTGCTCCTGCGGAACGATGGGAACATTGTCCAAAAACACTGATAATGTCCTTTGTCTTAAAGAGTTTCTGGAGCGTTCTGATGAATTTCGGAAACGATTCCTGTATAAATCTTTTTGCCACCGAAAGGAACCAGCACCCTCTTGCCCACTTCCATAAAATCCACCAAATCATCGGGAACTTTTGTAGGTGAAAGTCCCTGAAAGATTGAGCGGAAGTATGATTTGGGCGTAAAACAAACTTGATTTTATTTGCAAAAAAATAATGAAATAAAAAGCAGTTGAAAAATATTTTCCAACTGCTCTAAAAATTCTTGATTATTTAATCTTAAAATTTGTATCCAAATCCTAGATTCAAGTAAATATTATGCAACGCAAAACTGATAGATTTGAATTCGGATTTAAATATTCCATTGATTCCGTAGTTCAGCTCTGGGAATAGAATAAAAAATGCTTATTCAGATGCCATTCTGCTCCTAACTGCCCTCCCCACTGGAATAATCTCAAATCATCAGAGAAGTTATGGTTGCTTTTCCTCCTTCACTAAAGACAATTCTTGCCCCGACAAGAGTATCTTGGCGCAGGTGTCCATTAGAAACATAACCACTAAAATTCTTATCTACCAAAAGGCTGGCATATAGACCTCCGTAGAGTTTCCATCTTGGAGAAACCTTATAAACCACTGATACAGGCATCGTTACATAAGTATTTTTGATGTCAGTTTCTACTGTTCCTGTGAAGTATCCTTGTATCTTTTTCATCGCTTTGAATCACCTCTGTAAAGTAGTTTTTCACAACAGCTTCTGTCTTCATTCCCTTTCCTTCGGTACGGATTCCCACTCGGATACCCCATTTCTTGTTATCAGACACCCATTTAGTAGCATCTGCCTCTAATCCAAGAACCAAAAGTAGGGATTATAACTATTAATTTTTCTAATCTCTCTGGGCATACCAAGCGGCGCACTTCCTCCTATGCTGAAATTAGTCTTTATCTGGTATTCCATATTTCTTGTGAAAAATTCCCATTCTCATTTTGCTGTGCTAAGCCAAAAGAACTAATACCAAAAAGTGGCTAAAACAGCTAAAAATATCCTTTTCATTAGATTATTTTTGTTTTAATTATTTTTATTCTGTAATGATTCTTACCTCATCAATATCCAATGTACTTCCTATTGCTCCATTAAAATTTATCTCCTTCTATACTAGATGTGAATACTATAGTGTACATATACTCTTTGGCAGGATCAAAGGATTTTCCATTTACAAACTCAAAAGGAATTTTCAAATTTTGTCCACTGGCTTGCTTCTTTTCTGTCCACATCTTTTTAGTTTAGCAATGCTTACGATTCTAGCATCAGCAAAATTGTGGTCACCTGTGAGGTAATTATTTCTATTGGTTTTTCAAATAAAAATAGCATAAAGCATTCCAATTGTCTTTAGTTAATGTACTTGCTACTTCTTTTTAAATGTAGCTCCAGCAGTGTATTTGAAATATCCTGTAACTGCTTTTAGGAGCTCTATTGTAGTTATATGGGATACCAAATCTTGTAGATTTTAAGGCATTAAAAATGTCTAGGTTAAATGTCCCTAAGAAAAGGTTTCCAGCTGCTATAGGTGTACCAAACCAAGATCCAAGACTACCTGTACTTCTTGTAATCATTCTTATTGCATTGCCTCTATATCCTTCGGTAGTTTGTAAAAGTGGGATATGTACTAGCATCCCCTCTTGGATTAACAAAATTAAAAACCATCATTACCACTGCTCCAGTTATATATTTTTATGCCCATTAATGAGTTCATAGAATTTATGATATTTTCTAGCACCCACTTCTACATTTTTCAAAAGAATAACTAGTAATAAAGGCATTATCATCCGTTACGAAAAGAAACGGTGTACTGTCTGCTCCATGCTCCATCTTGTGAAGTTACTGTATAAGTCTGCGGCTGCGTAAAGTCCAGCTCTGTCCCACTTGCAGGAGAAATCGTTGCCCCTTCTGAAAGATTGAATATCGGAGCGAAATTATAACTTCCAGAAAATGTTTTCATTCTGAAAGTAATGTTATTACCATCTACCACAGGTTCTGTCTGTAACAAACTTTCTGCATTAGCTATTGTTACACCTTCAATGTCTGCTTCCATATTAGGTGCTTCTTCGCGGATACAAGAGTTAAATAACAACCCCCGGATACCACCACAGCAGGAATAAATCTACTTGTTTTCATTTTATTTATAATTTTTTTATTAAACATTAAGAGTTTCACAAGCCCTCTAGAACGGCTTTTTGTTTTACCCCTTGTTAAAGAAATGAAGTTGCAAAGTTAAAAATCATCAAAAACAAGAGAAAAATCATAAAAATCAGCCACAAATGGGCTGATTTTTATACGAAATGGAGGAGAATTCCCCTCAAAATGTCTTCCAGCTGTTACAAATCACAATGCATCAAATTCATCTACAGAGATTAGAAACAGCATTGTTTCGGATATATTTCAAATTACATCTTTTTATTTTTCTATATAGACCAGTTCGTTGTTTTTGAATATTTTACTCCATTTTTTTCTACGAATTCTTCGGGAAGTTCCTTTTTCTCAGCGAGATAAAAACATAATAAAAGCGTATTTTTCCCTTGTATCACATAGAAGAGCTGAGATTTCGGGGTTTTGTCATCCGAGTATAACGCATTTTCTTCCTTGAAAAAGCACCCAGATGTTTTTCTCCCTTGGCATGTTTTTCCAAAATAGTAAGTTTAGACTTAGAATCCTCTTCCCAAGAAACCTCTCTGTAGAGGTCTATAATGGTGTCTGCATTGGGAACTTTAGTATTTTTGAAATACATCATAGTGCCGAGCTTCTTCCAGCTGCCCGCTTTTTTTCTTCCTCAGGGACGATCTCCGTGAGGTGTATTCCTTTATATTCACGGTCGTTTATAGTTTTTCCATTGGTATTCTGTCGGCCAGTATACTTTTAGGATTTCTTTTTCGGTTTTTGGCTAAAATAAAAGCTGAGATAATAGCAAAACCACTACAATAGATAGATTTTTTTCATAATATAAAAATTTAAGTTAAGTTTCATTTTAATAATCATTTATTTACTAAGATTTATTTTTCTATTCATTTACTAATCTACCTTCTTTAAAAAAACTTTGCTCCACTTTTTCACGAATTCTTCGGAGAGTGATTTTTTCTTTTACTAAAACATAAATACGATAAATAATATTTCCTTTTTGTCTTATATATATTAATTCGGAATATATTTGAAATATATCTTGACGATAATCATAATGATATTTATTTTTCTATCTTGAAAAGCTCCCCAAAAAGCCATCACTCTCTTCTTTTTTCTAAAACTGTAGTTTTTATTGGAGGAAGTTCTTCGGTAAGTTCTTCAGGAAGTCCTTTTAATTTTTATAGCAAAGTCTGCTTTATAAATGTCAGGCGGTTTAATTGCTAAAGCTTGGCAAGTAATAGATGGATTTTTCATTTTTCTCCTTTAGGAATAATTTTCTTACATAGATACTATCCTTATCTCAGCTTATCTACCACTTCCCATTCATACTCTTCTGGCCAGTTTATTTCTAAAGCCAACATTTTCCTCTGTCCAAAAACATCTGCCCGAAGAGCACCACAAATACAAATATTATCTTTTTCATTTTACAGAGATTAAAATCAACATTGTTTCGGATATATTTCAAATAAAATCTTATACGCGTTCTTTTTTTCAGGAGTTCATTTAGTTCGTAGTAGAGTTCCTTGTAGTTCGGTACGGATTTCATGGCATCTATGTATTTTAGATAATTCCGCAGGGTGTTTTTCCAAATCTTTGCGCAGTGATGATGCACTTTTTCTCCATCCTCAGTTCTGCATTGGCTTCTATTTGTTCGGAGTAGAGGCGTTCAAAATCCATCTGCTTTCTTTTTCAGTTCTTCGTAGGTCATATCTAAACCAACGGCTCTCAGTTTGCTTTTGGTTGTTTGGGTTGTTCAGACTTTCTATGAGTTTTTCAGCAGGGCGGTTTCTCGGCGTAGGATTTGCGGTCAAGTCCCAAATCATGCTGTTTTAAGATTTCATACAGCTCCTTTGCTTCCTCGTGGTGCGGTACGAATTTCGCTTCCGAAAAAGCTTTCAGATAATTTCTCATCTGCGAAAAACATCGTCCCGTTCTTCGTCCAGTTTTTGCGAGTTCTTTTCCCTTTTCCGCTGTAGGTCTGCTTTACAAAGGCTTCTTTATAAGTGTTGTATTCCTGTTCCAGTGCGGATAGGGAGGGGGCTTATTTCCGATATGATGTGTTTTCCTTCTTTAGACGCCTTTATCACATCTTCTGCCAGCGCAGCCAGCGCTACTGTGGAGATTCTATTTAATGCTGATGTTTTCATAAATAACTATTTTTGAATTGATGATACTAAATTAATGATTATTTTTCTGAGTAGGCAATTTTAACAAAACTTACAGAAAGCCCAAACAATTCTGCGGGAAGCTTCTGTAAGTTTACAGAAAAGGCAAAAACAACTTTGCGGGAAGCTTCTGTAACTTTACAGAAAGCCCAAACAATTTGCAGGAGACCTCTGTAAGTTTACAGAAAGGCAAAAACAACTCTGCGGAGACTTCTGTAACTTTACAGAAAGCTAAAACAACACTGCGCAGGGATTTCCGTCATTTTTACAAAAAGAAACCCAAGAGCAAGAGCCCTTGGGTCAATAATAAATTCAATAAAAATGAATAGAATTATTTCTTCCGCAAAGATAATTAAAAAGATAATCCACAAAAAGAAAACATTTCTTTTTCAAAAATGGTCATCTATACTAAAAAAATATTTGCCCTCATTTTGCATAAATCATAGACAACTCTGTGGAAACTTCCGCTATTTTTATAAAAAGAAAACCCAAGAGCGGAACTCTTGGGTGTAAAACAAATTAAAATTATCATGAAAAAAAGTTATTCTTTTGCGCAAAAATTAAGTTAAAAAAATAACTCCTGCAAGTCTAATTTTTTTCTTTTTCCCTGAAATTTGTTTTAGTGCAGAAAAATGTCTCATTCCAGTGAGCAGCATCGGGATGCCGTGCTGATTGGCTGCCTGTATACTTTCTTCATCCTTGATGCTTCCGCCTGGCTGTATAATGGCTTTTATGTTTTTTTCAGCACAGAAATCCACCACATCGCGGAATGGGAAAAAGGCATCCGAAGCCAGAACCAGCTCTCCGCTGAATTTCTCTTTGGCTCTTTCCACTGCCTGCTGTGTTGCCCAGATTCTATTGACCTGTCCGCCGCCAATTCCCAGCGCCTGCGTTCCGTTAGAAACTACTATCGCATTGGATTTCACATATTTCACTACTCGCTGTGCGAAGAGCAGGGCTTTTTCTCTGTTCCTCAGTTGGCTGTTTTTCGGTTACAGCTTTTTATTTCCTCCGAAAACTGATTGTCACAGTCCTGTACTAGCAGTCCGCCATCTATTTTTACCCAAGTCTGTTTGTCTGAAACAGGGTTTTTAATTTTTAATAATTCTAAGGTTTTTCTTTTGTCTAAGGATTTCCAGCGCTTTCTCCTCAAAATCTACCGCCATCACTATTTCAAGGAAAGTCTTCCCTAAGCTCCTCCGCTGTGGCAGCATCCACCTTATAGTTCATCGCCACAATGCCTCCGAAGATAGAAACAGGGTCGCACTCAAAGGTTTTAGTATAAGTTTCCACCGCCGTATTTCCGATGGCTACACCGCACGGCGTAGAGTGTTTTACGGCACAGCACGCCATTTCGTTTTTGAATTCATTTACTACTTTCCAGCACAAATCCATATCGCGAAGATTGTTGAACGAAAGTTCCTTTCCTCCCAGTTGTTCAAAAATCTTTCATCGCTCCATTTTCCACTGTTGAAACATAATATAGCCGCGGATTGGTGCGGATTTTCGCCGTATCTTAAATCCGAAACTTTCTTGTAAGAAGCATTCAGATACTGTGGATATTCCTCCTCAAAAAGCATTTTGGAAATAGCTGCATCATAGGCAGAAGTAAGGTTAAACACCTTCCCTGCAAGGGTTTTACGAGTTTCCCAAAAGTAGTATTGCCCGAAGTTTCTATTTCAGATTTTTACTTTCTCATAGTCTTCCACATTAGTGATGACTGTCACAGATTTAAAATTCTTTGCTGCCGAACGAAGCATAGACGGCCCGCCTATGTCAATAAACTCCACCTTTTTCATCCAAAGGAATATTCTTCCCTGCATTTTTCGAAAAATGGGTAAAGATTCACCACCACCATGTCTATCAGCTCTATTCCGTGCTCGGCTACTGTGTCCATGTGTCTTTATTATCACGCACAGCGAGAGTCCTCCATGCACTTTTTGGGTGAAGGGTTTTTACCCTGCCGTCCAGCATTTCTGGGAAAATTCGTAACCTCATCTATCTGAATGGGACTAAGCCCAGCATCTTTCAGATGTTTGAAAGTTCCGCCTGTGGAGATAAGTTGGTAATTGTTTTTCTAAGAACTGAGCGAATTCCGTAAGTCCGCTCTTGTCCGAAACGCTGATTAAGACTCTTTTTTTCATAGTTAAATTTAAGTTTCACAAAATTAAAAAAATAATAATTGGTTAATACGAGGTTTTATAATTAAATATTCGTATTTTTTACCAAATAAAAACTTAATTAAAATGCTTATAAAATGCTTATCAACCTAAAAAGAGTTTACGAAATCCCTGATGAAACCGATGGCTTTCCGTGTATTGTCTGACCGCCTTTGGCCTCGCGGTATCAAAAAGAAGAGTTGGATTTTTGATTTTTTTGGGCAAAAGAAATCGCTCCCTCCACACTTCTGCGGAAAACCCTATCACCAGACACAGGATTTTTGATACTTTTAGCAGCGATTACCAAAACGAACTGGAACAAAAACACCACCATAGATGCCTTTTTGGAGCTTGTTCATGACAAAAAAAGTCCTTACCCTCCTTACCGCTGCCAAGGAAATAGAGAAATGCCACCTTCCTATTCTCAAAAGTTTTTCTGCTTACTAAACTTTATAAAAATTTCCTTTTCTATTTCAGAAAAAGGGATGTTTTTTAGCCTTATAGAGCTTTTTATCTGTGCAACTAATCTTTCGCTTTCTGCTGTAATTTTGTGAAAGAATAACCTATTTTTTCCCTTTTTGAATGGTTGCTCTTTTCATATAGTGTTAAATTTGCGTTATTTGTTGCTTTAACTTTTTTTATTTGAAGAATAAATCTTCTTTTTATCATCCATGTCTTAGTAAAATAGAAACTCATTAGATTAAAAATAAATACTAAAAATAATAATTACTATTGCTGTATTTATAATCCGCTCGAAATAATCTGCTGTATTTTTGTTTAATCGTCTCAAAGCTTACTAATGAATTCCTCTCCACAATTATTGATAACGGCTATATTGGACAAAAAAATATAGGAAACTGGCTGATTAAAATCCAAATAGTAAAGGCTATAATAGTAACAATCAGATTTCCCATTATGCCCACATAACACAACTAAAAGATATAAAAAGCAGGGTCAGGAAAAGCTGATAAGGTAAAAAGAAGTCCCATAACGAACATGTCCATCTGTGACCAACCTGACGAGATTCTTACCTCTTTCTTCTTATTATTTTTCTGAAGAAATTAATCTTTTTATTAGCCAATAGGATAGACCTAAAATTAATAATATATTCAATACCACCCAGACATAATTAGGGAGAAGACCAAAAATTGGCGAGGAAAGAGATATTATTTCCCAAAAAGACAGACATAAATGTACCACTAATAACGCTTTGCAAATAAAACAGTAAGTGTGAAAGTCGTAATAGCTCTTTTTATCAGCATTTGCTGACAACGCTCCTATTATAATAGGAATCCCGAGCGGATCAAATCCTGTAATTCCTAAAACAACAGCCGAGAATAATAACTTCATATAGAAATGATAAGGTGATAAAATTAATATTTTCTTTTTATAGCATTTTATAAAGGAAAACCTCGGCTCTGGGTTATTTTTCAGTTTAAAGTCCCTTCCAAGGACTGCGAAAGGCATTTTCCATTTTTCATCAGTATAGGGTTAGGAAAACCGAAACGGTCTTTTTCTCCACATCCACCATCTAAATTAAAAGTAATGCTGTCATTTTCTATCCAATTTACAAAGAACTGCGCCCCGCTGATGAGCTTCAGCACGAGCATGTTTTATTTCCCAATGACTTTTTCTATCTGTATTTCATTTATGTTCTTTTTGTTTAGCATTCAAATATAATACTTTATATTTAATTTCAAAATTTTTATCGTTCAAAAAGGGCTAATAAACAAAAAGCCGAGAAACTTCTCGGCTTTATGCTACTATATGGGTTGCGCTTTCGCTCCGATGCTCTTTTTCCTGATATTTAGATTTAAAAACTATAAATAAATGCAGCAAAAATGCACTAAAAATCATTATTTCATGACGCTTTCGGCTATTATTTTTCCCATTGCTGTATCTATTTTTTATGGGTAACCTGCTCTGTTTTTCAAGTTTATATTCTGAAACCAAAAAACTTACGAATTTATATCTTACCCAAACTGCTCCGTTTTTCTTCATAGACCAAAACTTTCAATGGCAGCTCAATCGCCGTTTTTCGGATTTTTCCTGCATCAAGCGAGTTCCCACCTTGGATTTCCCACCACCAAAACCGTAGCTGGCAAAAAGATTTTCTTGCGATTTCTTGGCTGCTTTTGCGTGGTCTATTTCACAAAAATTGCAATATTATTGGCTTTTAAAATTTTTCTTTTAATCTCCCGACTGTTTGTTTAAAAATCATATTGGCTTTTCGCTGTAAAAACTGAGAATCTTCGATTGTGCAGAAAAATTCATCGATATAAACAGCGAAATAAAAATAATAATCTCATAATTTTTAACTTTAATTCATTTGTTCCAAAACCTTTTTATCGCCTTTGGGAAAAATTTCATATTCTACCCCATGCACTTTCTCCATGAGTTTTTTCAGGGCGTATCCCCTCACTTACAGCAACTTTCCCTTGCAGAATAATTTCGCCCTCATCTATCCCAGCCGTCACAAAATGCACCGTGGCACCACTTTCCTTCTCTTTGGCATCTATTACAGCCGTATGGACATGCATCCCCATATGCCCTTTCCGCCGAATTTGGGCGAAGTGCAGGATGGATATTGATAATTTTACCAGCGTATGCAAAAATCTTCAGTGATGATAGAAAAGAAACCCCGCCAAGACTATCAAATCCGTGTCCTTTGGAAGGATTTTTTCTAAATTTTCACAGAAATCTTTTTCTCTCTTTATCAAATGATGAGAAATCTGGTGTTTCTCGGCACTGAACCAAAAGCATAGCAGTCTCTATCCGCAACCACCATACTTACTTTTGCATTAGGAATTTCTCCGTTTTTGGATGCATTCCAATATTCTTTTCTAAATTGGTTCCTGAGCCAGAAGCCAAAAACTACGATGTTTTTCATTTCTTTGATTTTTGTTAGTCTTCCTTATCCTCCTCTACGCCGTGCTTTATCTTGGATTTTTTCCTTTTAATATCTACGGCATATTCTTTTTCCATTTCTGATGAGCAGCCCTTGGGTTTTCCCTTTGGAATGCAGTACATCGATGTCTATCACACGCCCATCCATTAGGTAAGTAACCTCTTCTCTAAGGGTATGCCTGATGACAAATTTCTTCGCATTGAGTTTTTTTGAGAATTTCCTCCAAATCTTCCTTCTTTGTAGTCTCCTTTCCGTAGCCTCTGTACCACATAGGGGCTTTTTCCATACATATAGATGACATTTGCGATGGCATCTTTCCCTTTTTGCCCTTCTTTGTTATTGAAATAATATTCTCTAGCGTGTTCATTCAGTTCCTCCACGGAAAGATTTAGGTCACTTACCTCCTTAGAAATTCCTGCATGAACGAAAACATAATCACCGATTTTTCTCTACGATGTTTTTGTATTAAGCCACTTGCCGAGTTCCGTACCATACTGAGAAAGAAGGAAAGTTGGCTCCTCGTTCATAAGCTTTGCATTTTTCAAAATATTTTTTTCGCACATAGCGCAAATCTTTATTCATGTTCATCAAATCATGATTTCAAGGACAAAATGCACCTTTCCACCTGCTTTTTCCGCCTGTTCTTCCAAGGAATAAATCAGCCAAAGAGTCTGACGTAACGAAAAAGCCCTCTGTCAAAAGAAATCTCCCACCGTTACAAGATGCCCTTTCCCAAAAAGTCCATTTGTAATTCTTATCCATCACCTTATTATTGATAAGAAATTCTTTAAACTGCTCAAAATTCCCTTCAATATCCGAAATAGCTATCAGCTTTTTGAGGCATCGGATAAACCAATGGTTCTTCTTTCAGCTCCTTTTTCAGTCTGAAAGAAATGAAATCCTTATCCGTAATGTAGGATTTTAGCTCCTGATTTTTCTTCATACCATTTATAAACTGGCGTAGGAACACCATTTTCTTCATAATGCTCTTCACGACTGCCCCTGACCGACCTAAACCCGAGTAAAAGATATACGGCCCGTCTATCCCAGCTCTGGAAGTATCTTTTTCTAATCTTTTCCGATATGATGAGCTTGGGCTGTAAATCCTCTTCCTCCTTATCATAATCATATCCAATAGCACAATAGGCCCAGTTATTGGTGCTACAATTTCAGCTATTTTGGAAGAATCTTTTGCTTGTTTTTCTTGATGAAACAGGCTTTTTCTGAGCATTCAGAATATTACCCAAAAATAAAAATGCTAAAAACAAGAACAGTTATTTTTCAATTTAAAATTTTTCATTAGTATCTGTATTAATTTTTCTCAGTTTTTCTTCATCCAAGGCTTTATTTATCAGGATTTCAAACACTTCTCCCATTTCATCCGATGCGCGTTTTCACGGCGTGTTCTATGATTTTTCTGGCTTGGTTTCTGTAATTCCTGCCTCTGTCCAGCTTCTGCCAGAGGAATGCGTATTGAGCAGAAAAAGGCATTATTCGGTCTATGGCACAGGCAAAAACAGCATCAGGTGTTTCCTCCGCTTCAAATTCTTTCCACAAACCAAGAAACTCACTGCTCATCGGCTCTTCAAGGATACCGAAAACCCTCTCTGCAGAGGCGAGTTCCCTTTCGTATTTGCCGACCATCGCTTTTTCATCAAAGATAAAAATATCGCCAGCATCTATCTCCACCACATCATGAATGGACAGCATTTTTAATCACGCGAAGAAGGTCTATTTTCTCCTTATTTTTGGCATAAGGGAAAAAGTATCTGAGCCAAAACAATAATCTGCCAGCTGTGCTCCGCCGAGTTTTTCTCTCCTTTGGTCATCGTGGTTAAAATTCCTGCGCTGCACATTTTTCAGAGCATCTAGGGTTGAGATAAATTTGATTTCCTTTTCTAAAACCATGAAAATGACTTTTATATTAAATTGATTTTTCTCTTCGTTTTCTGTAATTTCTCCGATTTCGTAGGCATCTTTCAGCGTAGAAAGTACTTTTTCTGCATCTTTTTCATCTACGACAACTACCATTCCCACGCCCATATTGAAAGTTCCAAACATCTCCATTCTGTCTACATTTCCTCGTTTTTCAAGTTCAAGCATAATGCTCGGAATACGGATTTTTCTGTCTGAATCTCTGCACAAAGCCCATTCGGAATGATTCTCGGAACATTCTCTATCAGTCCGCCGCCCGTGATATGCGCTATTCCGCTAAGACTCACCACCTTCAAAAGCTGATGAATAGACTGATAATAAAAGCCTTGTCGGTTCAAGGAGGGTTTCATAAAGCGGTTTTTCCTTCAAATTCTTCCTCAAAAATCAGGGAACACTTTTTCTCACCAAAAGAAAATCCATTGGAATGAAAAACCAGAACTCGGAATAGCGATGATTTTTATCTCCTTTTTGATTTTTGAACCATCAATGATTTCGTCTCTTTCTACAATTCCCACACAGAAACCTGCCACATCATAATCGCCCACCTGATACATCCCTGGCATTTCCGCTGTTTCCCCCACCGATAAGGGCGCATTCATTGTCTTTGCAGGCTTTTACCATTCCTAAAACGATTTCTGATGCCACATTAGAATCCAATTTTTCCACAAGCTAGATAATCCAAGAAAAACAAAGGTTTCGCGCCATGGCAGAGAATATCATTGGCACACATCGCAAAAAGCAGTCTATCCCTATGGAATCATACTTTTTGGTATCAAAGCGATTTTCAGTTTCGTTCCCGCCATCTGTTCCACTCACTAAAACTGGATTTTTATACTCTCCAATGGCATAAAACCTTCAAAACTTCAAGATTATTCAGTACATTTTATTGTGAGTTTCGGCTACGGCAGACTTTATTTTGTCTACGGTTTTGTAGCCTTCTTCTTTGTCTACTCCTGCGGATTTGTAAGTGTTATTCATAGTTTTATATTTAAAGTTAAAATTCAGATATTAAAAAGCCGACAAACCAAGGTGAGCCGACAGGTATATTTTTCAGCACAAAAACTCCATTCCACTATTTTGGTTAGGAAAAAGAGCCGAAAGTAATGCTGTTTAAGTTCAAAGTAATTTTGTTTTTGTGCTTACAAAAATAGAATTTTTAGTGATAAAACCCAAAAATTCGTTTCATAAAAATATTACCTTTGTCCCTTTAAATAAAAAGAAAGAATATGTCTATTACCAGATTATTTGACTTAGCCTACGATTCTCTGAAGAGATACCCAAAAGAAGATATTATTGTAACGAAATATGATGGAGTATGGGAAAAATTTCTACAAAGCATTTTGTAGACCAAGGGAATAAGCTGTCCAGAGGGCTTTTGCAGCTGGGCATAGCTCAGGGGACAAGATAGGTTTTGGTTTTCTACGAACAACCGCACTGGGAATGGTGCATTGCGGACTTGGGGATTTCTCAGCTGGGAGTGGTTACCGTGCCGGTCTATCCTACGATAAGCGTGGAAGACTATATCTATATTTTTAATAATGCAGAAATAAAAATATTGTTTTGTCTCAGATAAAGACCTTTACGAAAAACTGATGCAGGTAAAACCTGAAGTGCCGTCTCTAGTGGGCGTTTTTACTTTTGATGAGGTGGAGGGAGCTCCGCATTGGTCAGAAGTGATGAGTTTAGGTGAAAATAATATCAGTCAGCAGAAGTAGAAGACCTGAAAGACACCGTGGATGGCGAAGATGTAGCGACTATCATCTACACCTCTGGCACCACAGGAAAGCCGAAAGGAGTGATGCTTACGCACAGAGATATTATATCTAACCTGATGGCGGTAGACCACAGAATTCCTAAAATTAGGAAGAATTATAAGGAGGTCAGAGGGCTTGGTTTTCTGCCAATCTGCCATGTTTTTGAACGCATAGTGTATTATTTCTATTTGTCTAACGGCTATTCTATTTATTTTTGCGGAAGTATAGATAAACTCGGCGAAAACCTTAAAAGAGTAAAACCGCATTATGTAACTGTAGTTCCGAGGCTTTTAGAAAAAGTTTATGATAAAATATATGTCAAGGGCATCAGCTCAGGAGGATTGAAGAAGCTCATTTTTCCTATGGGCAATGGGCGTTGCTAAGAAATATGAAATAGGAAACCGAAAAACACTGAAACAAATAATAGCCGACAAGCTAGTCTTTTCTAAGTGGAGAGAGGCGCTGAGCGGAGAGATATTTACCCTTGTTTCAGGTTCGGCGGCGCTCGGTGAGTTTAAACAAAGAAGTTTCAGGCGGCTGGAATCCCTATTCTGGAGGGCTACGGACTTACGGAAACTTCACCAGTGATTGCATGAGCAGCTTTTGAGCGGATGAAACCAGGCTCGGTGGGACATCCTTTGGACAACTAGATGTGAAAAATCGCAGAAGACGGCGAGATACTCGTGAAAGAGGGCCTTCCGTTATGAAAGGCTATTATAAAAATCCAGAACAGACCAAGGAAGCCTTTACCGAAGATGGCTATTTCAAGACAGGAGACATCAGGGTTTATTGATGAAGAGGGCTTCCTTATCATTACCGACCGTAAGAAAGAGATGTTCAAAAACATCGGGAGGGAAATATGTAGCGCCGCAGATTATAGAAAATAAAGCTAAGAATTCCCGTTTTATAGAACGAGATAATGGTAGTAGGAGAGGGGAAAGATGCCTTGCCTTGGTGCAGCCCAACTGTTTTGCAAAACGATGGGCAGAACTCCATAAACTGAATATCGGTAAAACCCCAGCAGAGATGGCGGCAAGCCCCAGAACTAAAAACAAGAATAGAAAAGAAATTCTAAACTCAACGAGAAGCTGGGTAACTGGGAGAAAATAAAGAAAAATAGAGCTGGTGCCGGATGTCTGGACTACAGAAAACGGTATGCTTACTCCCACCCTGAAACTCAGAAGGAATAATCCTCCAAAAGTATGCAGACCTCTATAACAAGCTGTATGATAGAGATGGCGAGGAGGCTTAGCATAGCCGTTATGCTGTAATAAATAATTTACCATCAAAAGATATAGAAGAAGATTAATAGCCTTGAGTATAATCAAGGCTATTAATTTAGTGAGTTAAGGGTAAAGGGGTACTAATTTAGTGGTCGAGGGTACTAACTTAGTGGGTACTGACCCGTTCGGAAGTGGTCGAAGGAATAAAAACAGGAAACCAATTGTATTTTTGGGGCTAAAGCATTTCAGATTCTATGGCAATTTCACCAGTGAGAATTTTTCTGAATAGGGCAGGCGTGGAGCTGTTTTTGTGCAGGATGTTGCGCTGCTCCTCGGTGAATTTCCTTTATTTCTATGATTTTTTGAATTGAGAAACGCCTTCTTTAGTTTCATTATCAAAAGAACTTTTACAGAAAACTTCTCTACATCCCATTCTTTGCGGTCTGCAAACATTTTGATAGTTGCAGTGGTGCAAGATGAAAGAGCTGAAGCCCAAAAAGTTCCAGTGGATTAAATCCTTTTTCCTGTCCGCCTTTAGCAGCGGGTTCATCACCGATAATGCTGTTTTTACCAGCAGAGATGTTCATTAGATATTTCTCTGCACCAATTTTTTGTAATTACTTCTGCTTTCATAAATTAAGATTAAGACAGCAAATATAAGGCATATTTTTGTCAAAAACACCTTAACCTAAATCAAGAAGTTTGGTCGGATAAATATTTATTAGTTATATTTGCATACTATTTTTGTTTAACAATTTAAATTAAATGGACCCCGATAGTTTATTAAAACTTTTATTAGCATTATTTTTTTGTAATACTTATGGCTTTTTCGTGGCAGCAGAGTTTTCGATAGTTAAAGTGCGCTACTCTCAAATTCAAATCAAGGCGGAAGGAAATGCCTCCGCAAAAACGAGCCGAAAAATCATCAAAAACTTAGACGCTTATCTTTCTGCTACACAGCTGGGAATCACGCTTGCCAGTCTAGCACTCGGTTTCATAGGAGAAAGCACGATGCATCATATTTTTAGAAGCAGCGTTTTCTAAAACTGAATATAGATATTGCACCAGAAACGCTTTCTACAATGGCTTTGGCAGGGAGTTTCCTTGTTGTAACGATGATGCATATCGTCTTCGGAGATTGGTTCGAAGTCAATAGCGATTAGAAAATCAGAGGCGACGACTTTGTTTTGTTGCATGGCGCTTTGTTGTTATTTTTATAACATATTCAAACCCTTTATTTGGTTGATGAATGCGATTTCTAATGCGTTTTAAGACTTATCAATATTCACCCTGGCTGGTCATGAGATACACTCCACAGAGGAGCTTCAGCTGTTGGTGAAACAGAGTGCGGCAGGAGGAGAGATAGAGGAGGAAAACTATGAAATTATCAAAAATGCTTTTTGATTTTACCGACCATACCGCTAAACAGGTAATGGTGCCGAGACAGAATATCATTACCATTGATATTACGGAGGATAAGGAAGAAATTTTTAAAGCAAATAATAGATTGCGGATATTCTAGAATTCCTGATATGAAAACTCTATAGATAATATCATAGGGATTTTTCTACACAAAGAAATCATGCGTGAGTACATCAAGAACAAAGATGTGGATTTAAGAAAATTCTTGCGTGAGGCATTTTTCGTGGTGGGAAGTAAGAAAATATCCGATTTGATGAATGTTTTTCAGCAGAAAAACAGCACATTGCGATTGTGATTGATGAATTCGGAGGAACGGAAGGAATCGTAACATTAGAAGATATTTTGGAAGAGCTGGTAGGCGAAATCCTAGATGAGGAAGATGATGAACAAAAATTAGTAGATGAGGTGGCAAAAATACATTCTGGATACATGCTACGCAGCCTTTGGATGAGATAAATGAATATCTGCCTGCACCACTGCCAGAAGATCCTGGATATAATTCCTTAGCGGGATATATTATGTATCAAAGCTGTCGGATATTCCAGAAGAAAATCAGGAGTTTAGGTCGTGTGATTATGCTTTCAAAAATCTTGAAAATGCAGAATAAAAAGTGTAGAGATGGTAGAGCTGAAATATGAACCGCAGAACATAGAAGAAACACATGAAGAGACAGAAAAAATATAACATATACTGCGGAAATTACAAACAGAGAAACAAACTGATGTCCTTCTTTTGGAGGAAGAAAATGCAGAAAATAAGTTAGTTCTCTATAATGATGATGTCAATACTTTTGATTTTGTGATAGAATCTCTTATAGAAGTTTGCAAACACACGCTGGAACAGGCGGAGCAATGCACTGATGCTGGTTCATTATAAAAGGCAAATGCACTGTGAAAAACAGGCGATATGGAAACACTTATGCCTATGCACCAGAAGCTTTTGGGACGAGGTCTTACCAGTGAAATAATATAAAAACTGCTCAAATCTGAGCAGTTTTTAGTTTTTAGCAATCCATTCTTCGAAGAAAGTTTTTACTTTTTCTAGGCTGTAGCCTTTCCTCTTCGAAAAACTTCACTGCTCTGTGTGGTTTGTTTTCCATTTTTATCTAAAATAATGAAAACAGGATAACCGAATTTCTCCCCAGGGTTTACCATATTTTGCAAAAAGCTTTTTCGTTTTTATTCTTCGGAGAAAAATTTAGATGGTAATAAAGAAAATTTTCATCAACTATTTTCTTTAGTTCAGGAGTTGTTTTACAAAAATTATCAAATCTTAGACACCAATGCACCAGTTTCCGCCCTGCCTGAAGATGATGTTTTTGTTTTCTTTTTGGGCTAGTTTTATTAATTTTTGGATTTCTATTTCTGCATTGTCTTCCTCTCTGTATGGTTTTGGAAGAGCCTGTTTTTCATGCTGTGGGCTTATTTCAGAAGTCTGAGCGTAATATAATGAAGGCATCAAAACGCCTAAAAAGCAAGTTTTTATGAATATCTTTTTCATTGTTAAAATTTTTCAAATGTAATAAAAATGGAATTGACAAAAATTTGTATCTTCGCATCCAAAATTTATACATTGAATAATTTACTTTTTCATATTGTTTATTCTGCATCAAAAGCTGCCGCTGGGTGTGCTGATATCATTTCGGATGTTATTTTTCATTAATTATTATATCATCGGTTACCGAAAAATTGTTTATGAGAAATTTGAAAATCCTTTTCCTGATAAAAGCGAAAAGGAAATTAAACAAATTCAAAAGAAATTTTTCCGTAATTTTTCTGATTACATCGTAGAAACAGTGAAGGCGATGACAATCAGTGAAAGAAAGAGCTGGAAAGCGTGTGAAACACATTAACCAAGAACTTTTTCATCAGCCAAAGCCGAAAGAAAAATGTGATTATCTTAGCAGGGCATGTTTTTGACTGGGAGTGGATTAACGCTTTGCGAAAAATCATTCCGCAGGAAAAACTGCCACCCTGTTTATAGAAAGGTAAATAATGATTTTTGGGAAGAAAAAGTGAAACTCATCGAAATCGTTTCGGAAATAAAGGCGCTGAACTCTCGTGAGATTATCAGGCATATATTGAGAACGCCTGTTGATGGGAATTCGGCGTATATGTTTGTGTCTGACCAGACGCCGCATTTCTCTGAGGTTTATTACGGATTGAAGTTTTTAAATCAGAGAACTCCTGTTTTCATCGGTTAGTGACAAGCTCACAAAGGCTGGATTTGGCTTTTATCTATTGTGAAATGAAGAAAGTAAAAACGAGGCTATTACGAGGTGAGTTATCACCGAATTTACCCTGATGGAGAGCAGTTTAGAGAATATGAAGTGGTGAGGAAATTCCATAAAATGCTGGAAGAAACCATTAACGAGCGCCCTGACAACTGGCTCTGGTCTCACTGAAGATGGAAATATCAGAACGATATCAAAAATATGAGGAATAAATACTTTTTCTGATGAAACGAATTGCTGTTGTAATCCTAAACTGGAATGGGAAAAAGCTGGCTGGAAAAATTCCTGCCTACGGTTCTCAAATATTCTGAATCTGCGCAAATTTATGTCGTGGATAACGCTCTACGGATGACAGCGTTTTCGTTTTTAGAGAATAATTTTTCCTTCGGTAAAAGTGATTCAGAATACTGAAAATTCAGGATTTTGCAGGAGGATATAATGAAGGACTGAAAACAGGTAGAGGAAGAAATCTACTGCCTGCTCAATTCCGATGTAGAAGTCACAGAGGGCTGGCTGGAACCTATTTTGGATTTATTTCAGCAAAACCCAGAAATAGCGGCTATTCAGCCCAAAATTCTTTCTTACGATAGGAAAAATTACTTTGAATTTGCAGGAGCAGGAGGTGGTTTGATAGATAATTGGGCTATCCTTACTGCCGAGGGCGTGTTTTTTGATGATTTGGAGGAGGATAAAGGGACAGTATGATGACGAAACGGAGATTTTCTGGGCATCGGGCTGTTGTTTTATAAGGAAGAGCGATTTTTGGCTGGCTGGCGGATTTGATGAGCGTTTTTGCCCATCAGGAGGAAATAGACCTTTGCTGGCGGCTGATAAATTTGGGTATATTTTTATACAGGGAAATCCACGATTTATCATGTTGGCGGAGGAACTTTTAAACAAACAAAAATCCAGGAAAAACTTTTTCTAAATATAAGAAATAACCTCTCTATGCTGGTCAAAACCTGCCTTTTTGGTGCATTTGTTTTGGATTATTCCACTCAAGATTGGCTTTGGATGTGGTGGCTGGCATTTTATCTTGCATATAAAGAAGGAATTTCGCATCTTTGGGCAGTTTTCAAGGGACATTTTGGGGTTTTATGCTCAGCTTTCCAGAAAGCTTTTTGAAGAAGGGTAAAATTTCAGAAAAAGAATTATTATCAAACCAAATATTTGGTTTTTAGGTATTTTATAAAAAGTAGAATTTTTAAAATTTATTTAAAAGTTATGAAATGGACAAACGACAGAAGTGACAATGTAGAAGACCGCAGAGGACAAGGCGGTAGGTAGAGGAATGATGATAGGAGGCTGGACTGGGAACGATAGTTATGGCACTGAGTAGTGATGTTTTTAGGAGGCGACCCTTCGGCGGTGCTGAACAACAGTGGCGTTATGCAAAAGGTCAGGGACAGACAGAGCAAAGACAACTGACTGAAGAAGAGCTTAAAACCTATAGTTTGTGAGAATGGTAACTGCTGAGACAGGAAACCTGGACAGAGATTTTTGAGGAACATGGTTTTGGAGTACAGAAAACCAAAAAGTGGTGATGTTTGAGCAGGTTACCCAGTCGGGATGTGGGACAAGCCCAAGCTGCGATGGGGCCTTTCTATTGTCCAGCTGATGAGACTATATATATGGACATGAGTTTCTTTAATGAGCTTCAAAGTAAATATGGAGCCAAAGTAACGGAATTCTCGGTGGCGTATGTTATGGCGCATGAGGTGGGGCACCATGTTCAAAAATCTTTGGGAACTTTACAGAAATCTGATAAAATGAGAAGAAGTGGTCGTTTTTCAGAAGCTGAAATCAATAAAAACTCCGTTGCGGTGGAACTTCAGGCGATTTTTATGCAGGAGTATGGGCTAGAAGAAGTAATAACAGAGAAAATTTCTTGGATTCCAAAGATATAGATGCTGCCATCAGTGCTGCTGAAGCGGTGGGAGATGACAATATCCAGAAGCGTTCCCAAGGCTATGTAAACCAGAAGCCTTTTACGCATGGCTCTTCTGCACAGAAAAGAATGGTTCATGAAGGGATATAATACAGGAGACATCAGACAAGGAAATACATTTG